>BNJS01003817.1_pt1 | contig 155017 bp, 178 predicted proteins | sample 8540461 | NCBI WGS metagenome assembly BNJS01 (sample SAMD00202454, study PRJDB9452) | human saliva metagenome | isolation source: human saliva | place: Japan | reverse complement strand
ATATTGGATAATTTAGCTCTATCTAATCATAAGTTTATCGTAGCAAGAAAAATTAGAAGCAATTGGACCACTTAAAAACCTTTTATATTGATAATAATGGTGTAGGTCAATTTGTTTATAAAAATTAAGCAAGCTTTTAAGTTTTTCGGATTTCTTTAATACACCTGTTTTAGCTCAATTATTAGAGAATACTCTAGGTGCAGCAGAATATAAAGAGTTAGTAATTACTATTCCCTTAGATAAGGTAAGTTTTAGGAGCTTTGAAGATATTACTTCTAAGTTTTCTGATGTGTTCCGTTTAGAAAACTTAAAATGATTTTGGATTTGATTATTTAGAAAAGAAAGTTTCGTCTGGTCCCAATTTTGATGAATTTTTATTTTGATTTTGATAAGTTAAATTATTATCTAGCAAACAGTTACCTAACTGATGTTATCTCAAATGAAGAAACAAAGAATAAGATTTTAGGGTTTAGCGCATATTTACAAAATGGATCCCTCAAGATATGTCTAAGGCAATTGAAAAAATCAGTTGAAATTACTAATGGAGCTAGTGAAATTAATATAAAAAGCTTTTAACAGATTATATAGTACAGTTGAATGTTAATGTAAGAAAACAAGAGTACCTACATTAGAACGTATGGTAAATAAAAAAATTTAGCTAATGTTGAGGAAGAGAAACTTACTGAGGAAGAATTATTTATTAAAGAAGTGGATAATACTAACTTTATAACATTTCTTAACAAACAAAAAAAGGTATTGTAGTTTCTAATATTGATGCAAAGAATATTGGTGAATTACAAAGTAAATATAATTTCCCTACTGAGTATTGAATATTTTATTAGAATATTCTATTAATCAAACAGGAAATAATTCAATACCACATATAAATTATATTGATAAGATAGCTAGTTCTTGGAGTGCACAAAAACTTTTAGGTGCAAAGGATTCTATTGATTTTGTAAGAAATAATAGAAATTATAAGAAAAATATTGATACATCGAATAAAAAAAGATGTCTAAACAACAAAAGAGCTATTCAAACAACAAAAAGGAAACTATGCACCGTTTCTGAGTATCTTCAAAAATCGCCAAAGTAATTTTTAATGTTACGAAGAAAAAAAGAGGATCGTGTTGTAACTAAAGAAGATGAAGATGCATATAATAAAAATGATGCAAGAATTGAATAATAAGAGGGATATGTAGTGATTATCAAATATAGTCGCTAGTAATACTCAAGATTCATTTAAGAAATTTATATCGGAAAAAGTTCTAAATGATTCTGAAATTGTTAAGTTTATTCGTGACAATAATTTTTACAAAAATGATATAGAAAAATAATCTTGAAAAGTTTTATCAATTTTATATTTCGAAAAGATAAACTACTAAATATAGAACATAAGCCCTAAGTTAGTTTTTTTAGTAATGAAGAAGTTAATATATTATACGAAGAGACTGAAGAATACAAGCAAAAAGTAGCTAGTTTGAAGACTTCTAATAAGGTAAAGACAGAGTTTATACCAAAAAGAGTTTTGACATACACTTTTGAAAAATTTATCTAGGAATAGAGAAAAGGGTATTTTAGCGACAGAAATTATTAAAAATTTGTAGAAGTATATTAAATGGCCAATCTTCAAGAGGTGTATATGTATATGGACCAACAGGTACAGGAAAAAAACCTATTTAATGGGATCTATATACAATTATTTTAAAACAAAATGGAAAAAGAACCAACTATCTTATATTATCCAGAATTTATTAGAAAGATAAAAATCTAAAATAAGTAATAATAGTTATGATTTATATATAGATTTAGTGAGAGATGAAGAGATACTTATAATTGATGATATTGGCGCGGAAAATATTACTGAATTCATTCGTGACGAAGTATTAGGTCCAATTATTAATCATAGAGAAGCAGAAAAAGTTACCTACATTCTTTTCATCTAATTTAAGTATAGACGACTTAAGTGAATTGTTATCTAATGGGCGAACAACAGTAGATAGAACGAAAAGCTTTTAAGGATTGTTGAAAGAATACATTCGTTATGTTCTTCTCACTTTTTAGATGGTGAAAACGAAAGAGAATATTATAATTAAATAAACCAAGTATTTATAAAATTTTTGTTTTATAAATACGGCTCTTTGTCAAATTCGGGGCATGGAGAAAAATAGGAAATGAAAATCTAGGCAGCATTTTGCTGCTTAGATTTTTCTTGTTTTCTTTTAAGTTTGACATTATTTTTTTATACTCAGAAACAAATAATCTAGACATAATCAAAATACGTAATCTGAAATTACTAAAGCTAGAATATCCATATGATACTCTCTTTAGTAGTTTTATTTTATTATTAAATCCTTCTAATGGACCAATTAGAATACTCATATTTAACAGCATTAAGCATATACTCTTTGTACTTTTTTCAGTATTTATAGCTTTAGATACACCTTTAGATAATCCTCTAGTATCCATATCTATATACTTCTAATTCTACAGAATCTTTAGCCTTAATAACTTCTCTTATCTCATGCACTCTCTCATAGCTAGCTGTAAATTCATCATCCATAGCTAATATATAATCTAATACTTCTTTTCTAGTTACATAGCGTTTAAAGCTTCTAGAATAGAATGTTTTTGTTGAATTTACTTTTATCTCTATCTTCTAATATTACTTTCCAAAAGTTCTTTAAAAATAGTGTAAGTAGAACCTTTTTATTCTTATATTGATTCATTAGTTTTACTCTGGCTTTGTTTAATTCTCTATTAATATTTTGAACCATGTGAAATCTATCTATTATTATCTCAGCGTTAGGGAACATCTCTCTAATCATATTCATATAAGGTGGATAAATATCTATACAGATCGTTTTTACTTTCTTTCTTACTTTCCTTGGATATCTCATAAAGTATTGTTTTAATATATGTTGTGTTCTTCCATCTACAATATCTATAAAAATCATGTGTTCTAGCATCTAAGAATACGAAACTCATTCCATTTTTTTACTATCTTTAGTTGATTTTATTTCATCGAAAACATAGATGTTCTGGTAGGTTTGAATGAGTCTTAACTTCTACGGCTTCTCTACATGATTTCATTACTCTTACTACTGTAGACACTGATACATTACTTAATTCAGCAATATCTTTAAATGATAGTGTCTTAGAAAGATTCTTCATAATGTGGAATATAAGATTTTTTTAGATATACTGCAGTGCTTTTTCACTGAATGATGTTTCAGCACAAAAACTTAGAATCACATTCTCTACATTTAAAAGCGTTGTTTCTTTTAATCTAAGGTATGTAGGGCATTCTGACATTTTTAATAAAGCTATTTTTAATGGATCGCTGAATCCATTTTTTTAACTATATTACATCCTTCTTTTATACAACCGCAGTTTGCACAACACTTTGGTCTCATATGATAAAGTTCCGTGAAATACGAATGTATCTTGGCCATCTACATTGATTAGATCAAGTTTATCCTCCATAGTTATATTTTTGGTCTTTTTATTAATAGTAAATTTGTGATAAAAATTATTCATGACGAATATCCTTTCTTAGTTAATTATTTTTGTACACCTTAATTGTATTGGATATTTGTCTTTTTGTATATAGAATTGAAATCCGGGGCTGGAATTTTTCCATGCCCCGGATTTAGTATACAACCATAAATACTTGGTATGGTAAAAATTCAAAAAAATTCATAGAAATTAGTGGAAAAAGTGGGGAAATGTGGTAAATTATAAAGGTAAGGTGGTGAGAAGTAGTGTTTATTGGTCAATACAATAATAAAATGGATGCCAAAGGAAGGCTTAGTATTCCAATTAAGTTCAGAGATGAACTAGGTGAAAAATTTATTATTACAAGAGGACTAGACTCTTGTTTATTTGGCTATTCACTACAAGAGTGGCAAAAGGTGGAAAGTAAGATAAAATCACTACCTATCACTAAGAAAAATGCTCGTACTTTCCAACGTTTCTTCTTTTCTGGAGCCACTGAAGTTGAGATAGATAAACAAGGAAGAATTAACATTCCTAACGCATTAATAGAACATGCTTTTTTGGATAAAGAATGTGTGGTAAATGGTTTATCTAATAGGATAGAAATTTGGGACAAAAATCGCTGGGAGGACTTACTTGTTGAAAGTGAAGCTAGCGTAGAAGAAATAGCAGAAGAATTAGAAGATTTTGATTTTTAGGATGGATGAAAATGTTTAAACATTATAGTGTATTATTAAATGAAGCTGTAGAAGGCTTAAATATAAAAGAAGATGGTATTTATGTAGATTGTACCTTAGGAGGAGCAGGACATAGCTTAGAGATTTTAAAACGTTTAAAAACTGGTAAACTATATGCTTTCGATCAAGACAATGTAGCATTAGAAAATGCCATTAGCTGAGTACAGTGATAAAGTTGTCTTTATTAAATCTAACTTTGTTAATTTAAAAGAAAAATTAGCAGAGCATGGTGTTCATGAAGTTGATGGTGTATTATACGATTTAGGAGTTTCATCGCCGCAACTAGATACACCTGAAAGAGGTTTTAGTTATAATTATGATACAAAATTAGATATGAGAATGGATACTGATGCAAAAATCAGTGCCTATGAAGTAGTTAATGAATACAGTTATCATGATTTGGTTAAAATATTTTATCGTTATGGAGAAGAAAATTTTTCAAAACAAATTGCGAGAAATATTGAGAAAAAACGAGAACAAAAACCTATTGAAACTACTTTTGAATTAGTAGAAATTATTAAAGATTCCATCCCTGCTGCAAAAAGAAGAACTGGAGGACATCCAGCTAAAAGAGTATTCCAAGCTATTCGTATTGCGGTAAATAATGAATTATCAGTATTTGAAGATTCACTTGAACAAGCGATTGAAATTGTTAGTGTAGGAGGAAGAATATCTGTTATTACATTCCATTCCTTAGAAGATAGAATTTGTAAACAAATATTTAATTCATATGCAAAGGCAAAAGATATTCCAAAAAATCTACCAATTATGCCAGAAGAAAGTTTATCTAAATTAAAAGTAATTACGAGAAAACCTATATATCCTAGTGATATTGAATTAGAAGAAAATAATAGATCTAGAAGTGCCAAGTTAAGAGTGGCAGAAGTTCAGATAAAAATAGAGGGGAGGAAAGTTTAAATGGCAACACTAAAGGTATATAGTAGAGAATACGGAGTAAGAAAAAGTACAAGAAAAAAAGTGAAGTTTAACTTTTGGAAAAACAGCTTATGGAGTTTTTGTAGGAGTTATTTTACTTGCTAACGTAGTTATGTTAAACTATAAAGGAGAGATTTATTCACTACGAAGTTCTCAACAAAAAAATGATATAGTAATATCAGAAAAACAAATAACAATGAACAAAAAGTTATGATAAACAATCTGTCGTCTTACGAAAGAGTTAAAAAATCGCTGAGACAGTAGGAATGAAAACTCAAAAAGATAGTATAAAGGTAGTGAGATAATTGATAAAACTTTTTAAGAAAATATTAACTTTAAAGTTTTTGGAAGATAGAAGAAGTTTAGAAAGAAAAGATTATATCTCTCGAGAAAGAACAAAAATTGTATTTTTTTCTAATTTTTTTGTTTTTCTTTGTATGGATATTAATATTAAATATTGGACAAATGATGCTAATTGGAACTGTTAGGGGACATAACCTATCAGAGTTAGCAGATAAAAAGTATAAAAATTGACAGTAGTTTACAACCTAATAGAGGGAAAAATTTTCGATAGAAATGGGAATATATTAGCTGATAATATTGAGTCTTACAAAATTGTTGCGGTAGTGTCTGATAAAGCAACAGAGGATGATACAAATCCTCGACATGTTATTGACGTAGATAAAACCGCAGATGAATTATCTAAATTTATTAAATTAGATAAAAGTAAGATAAAAAGAAATACTTAATAAAAAAGGTGTTTATCAAGTAGAATTTGGAACAGCCGGTAAGGATATTAGTGTTGAAGATAAGAAAAAAATAGAAGAGTTAAAACTTCCAGGTATTGAATTTATAGCAACAACAAAAAGATATTATCCAAATGGAAGTATGCTTGGAAACTTTTTAGGTTTTGCTCAAAATTCACCTGACAGTGACTTAATTACTGGTCGATTAGGAGTTGAAAAAACTTTTGACTACTATCTAAGAGGAAAAGAAGGACATATTACTTATGCTAAAGATGCATGGGGAAAAGTTGTTTCTAATATTCCAAAAGTAGAAATCAAACCAGTTGACGGTGCGGATATATATTTAACAATTGATAAAAATATCCAAGGATTTATTGATAATACATTAAAAGATATTCATGATAAGTATGAACCAGAAAGTGCATTTGCAATTGCTATTAGTCCCAAAACAGGAGAGATACTTGGATTAGGTCAAACACCTGCATTCAATCCAAACACTCAAGAAAATCTTTCAAGTGCATGGTCAAATATTTTCTATAACTCAGCTTATGAACCAGGTTCGACATTAAAAACATTTACAATGTCGATAATGGTAGAAAATAATATATATAAACCAGATAGTTACTTTAGATCTGGTTCATATCGAGTGGAAGACGCTAAAATTTCTGACTGGAATAAGATTGGTTGGGGAACAATAACACAACGTCATGGATTCCAACAATCTTCAAATACATTAATGTTAACACTTTTAAATGAATTAGGTAATGAAAAACTAAAAAATGGTTTAGAAAATTTTGGATTCGGAAAAAGTACAAATTCTTTATATGGAAATGAAGCTACTGGAGAATTATTATTTAATAACAAAGTATCGGCTTCAACTACTGTATTTGGACAAGGTAGTACAGTCACAGCAATGCAAATGGTTCAAGCAGAAACAGCAATTTTAAACGATGGTCAAATGTTAGCACCGTATTTCTTACAACGAGTTCATGATAAAACATTGGATAAAGATGTTAATATTGGGAAAAAAACAGTAGTTGGAAATCCAATATCAAAACAAACAGCAGATACAATGAAAGAAGAACTATACGGAGTTGTTAATGGATCTTGGGCACAAGGTGGTAAGCGATATGCCGTGGATAACTACAGCACGTCAGGAAAAACAGGAACAGCACAGGTTGTAGATCCGAAAACAGGTACATACTATAATAGCCCATTTAAAGTAATGCAATCATTTATCGGGTATGCGCCAAGTGAAGATCCTCAAGTAATCTTATACGTAGGAATAAAATTACCTACAAAAGAGCTGGGTGCTAGTAATGCATATGGTGCATCTGAGATTTTTAAACCGATTATGGAAAACACATTAAATTATTTAAATGTAAAAAAATCTAATGATAACGATACAGTAAAAAGTTATCAAATGGAAAATGTTGTAGGTGAGAATGTTGATTCAACAATACTTAAATTACAACAAAAGACAAAAAATATTATAACAATTGGATCTGGGGATAATATTATTGGACAATATCCATCAGCTGACAATGTAATAAAACAAGATGAAAGAATATTTTTATTAGTTTCAGATAATAATATAATATTACCTAATTTCATAGGTTGGTCAAAAATCGATGTCTTAAATTATGCTAAATTAGCTGGCTTTAGATATTGAAACTGAAGGGAATGGGTTTTGCCAAAACAACAATCAATTCCTGCGCAGAGATTTATAAAAAGGGGACAAGATAAAAATAAAAATTTTAGTTAGGAGAACGAAATGAGTAATTCAGATTCAGTATTTGCTATATCGTTATTATTGGTAGCATTTTTCTTACGGTACTAATGCTACCAAGATTAATCAAATATTTACATGTTCTAAAATTTGGACAAGCAATTAGAGAAGAAGGTCCACAAAAGTCATATGCATAAAAAGGTACACCAACAATGGGAGGAATATCTTTTATAGTTTCAATAGTAATTTCACTTATTATTGCAATGATTTTGGATAGTGGAAATATTCAATATTATATTTTATTCATTTATACAACTATCTCATTTTCAATTATTGGTTATATAGATGATATGCTTATCGTAGTTAAGAAGAAAAATGATGGACTTGCTCCAAGAAAAATTAATGCTACAAATACTATTTTCTGTAATATTTTTATATCTTAGTTTCATTTATTTATAAAGATATAAATTATATCCATATCCCAGGATTAGATTATAATCTTAATATTTCATATTTATATCTGATCTTTTTTAGTATTTTGGCAAACAGGATTTTCTAATGCGGTTAATTTAACTGATGGCTTAGATGGTCTAGCAACAAGTGTGACAATTATTACTACTAGCACATTTGCACTATTAGCATATAAGGAAAATAATTTCCCTGTATTAGTTTTCTGTCTGACTATTGTTGGAGCACTTTTAGGATTTTTAAAATTTAATAGAAATCCCGCGAAAATTTTTATGGGAGATACAGGATCTTTGGCTTTAGGTGGAATTCTGGCAGCAATTTCTGTAATTTTACATAAAGAAATAGCATTCTTATTTATAGGTTTAGTATATATACTTGAGACTTTATCTGTAATTATTCAGGTGGCATACTTTAAAAAAACAGGTAAAAGAATTTTTAAAATGTCACCGTTACATCACCATTTTGAGTTATCAGGATATGGCGAAGTAAAAACTGTGTATATTTTTGTTGCTATAGCAGTGGTATCATCAGCTATAGGATACTTTATAGGGGTTATTTAAAATGATTAATTTAGAAGATACTAGTATTAGGATTTGCAAGAAGTGGTTATTCAACTGCAAAAATCTTAAACAAACTTGGATATGATGTTACTTTTAAATGCATATGATGATTTAAGTACCGATGAAAAAAGCAGCTGAGTTGAAGGATTTAGGAGTTAAAGTAATTGATGGAGGTCATCCATTAGAACTTTTAGAAAATATTGATTTAATAGTAAAAATCCAGGAATTAAATATGAAATTGAATTTTTACAAAAAGCAATTGACAAGAAAATTGATATTATAACTGAGATTGAGTTAGCAAACACATTGTTTAACATTGATATGGTAGCTATTACTGGAACAAACGGTAAAACCACTACTACTCAGATGACATTCGATATTCTGAAAGCCGCAAAAAAAGATGTATTTTTTTAGCTGGTAATATTGGATATCCTTCAATTGAAATCGCATATAACCATCCAAATTCATTATTAGTTACTGAAGTTTCATCATTCCAATTACAAGGAACAAAAATATTTCAAAACCATCGATAGCTGTAATTACTAATCTTGGTGTTGGGGCATTTAGATTATCATGGTAGTGTTGAAAAATTATCGTGATGCTAAAAAGAAATATTTATAAAAATCAAGATAGTAATGACATCTTAATTTTTGAATATTAATGAAAAAGATAAAATATGATATAGAAAAATTAATTCTAAAGTGCTATTTTTATGATACAAAAAGAAAAATATAGAAGCAGATATCTATGTAAGAGATAATATGGTTATTTTTGATAGTGAAGAATTATTTGATATAACTAAACTCTCACTTCCAGGTATGCATAATGTGGAAAATGCAATTAATGCTGCTGTGATATCATTTATAAAAGGCGCTGATAAAGAATCGATTAAGAGTGTTCTTTATGCTTTTAGTGGAGTAAAACACAGATTACAGTTTGTAGGAGAGCATAAAGGAGTAAAATTTTATAATGATTCAAAAGCTACAAAATCCAGTTGCAACAACTAGAGCACTATCAGGATTTGAAAAAAATATAATACTTGTTTGTGGTGGACAAGATAGAGGAATAGATTTCAAAGAATTAATTCCATATCTACCAAGAGTAAAATCTATGGTAGTAGTAGGTGAAAGTAAAGAGATATTATATAACTTAGCTATTGATAATAAAGTTGATTGTCATAAAGCAATTAAAATTGATGATGCTACTATTCTAGCAAGTTCACTTGCAGAGAATGGTGATACAATATTATTATCACCAGCATGTGCATCGTGGGATCAATATAAGTGTTTTGAAGATCGTGGAGATGAATTTATAGCAACATTTAAGAAGATTATTCAAGAGGATTAAAAAACTATGAACAAGAAGAATAGGAAAGTTACTTGAAAAATGAACAAAGATAATCGTCGTAGTTCATTAGAAAAAAATTAAAAGAAAAGACGTGAAGTATTTTATATAGTAACTTTATTTTTAATTGTAATAGGAGTATTTGTGCTTTTATTTAGTAGTTATTTAAAATTAAAAACAATTGAAGTTGAAGGAAACAATCAAATTACTAAAGAAGAAAATACTGGAGGCAGGGAAACATTAATAATGATCTTCGAACATGGTCTATAAAAGATGATGAAATTCAAAATAATATAAAATCAAGATTTGATATATTTAAATCAGTAACAGTAAAATCTAAATTGCCTTCTTCTATAAAAAGTGCAGGTAGAAGAGTATAGTTTTATTGCACAAAAATAAAAAGAAGATGGTAGTTTAGAGATAATAATGGAAAAATGGGAAACCATATTCTGGAAAATTAGAAACAATTATAATTTACCTATTATAGAAAATTTCAATGATGATAGTAATAAACTAGAAGAAGTTTACAAAAAAACTTAAATAAACTTAAAACAGGAAGTACGATTGCAAATATCTGAGATAATTAGTGATGAAAATGATAGATTAATTATTTACATGAAAAGATGGTCAAAAAGTTAAAGCGTTAAGAGCCAGCTTTTGCAGATAAGTTGAATTACTATGAAGAAATATCTAAATATATTGAAGACAAAAATAATACTACTTTAAACTTAATAAACGGTGTATATCTTGAAACACCAAAAACAGAAAAAGTAAGAAACGATAGTATTAAGAAATTGCTATCAAGACAGGGAATAAATGATGATGAGAAATCAAATAAAGATAATGAAAGTGTAGAAAAAGAAGAAAAACTACAACAAAGTAATAAATCTGAAAAATTCTACTACAAATAGTCAGAGTAATTCTTCTAACAAGAACAATAATAGCAAACAACAATCAACACGTAATAAGAAAAATGAATATTATAAAAAGCATCCCAAATTTTGTATTTTGATGCTTTTTATTGAAAAATTATATAAAAAGAAAAAAACTTATTCGTTATATTACAAATTGAAAAATATTTTAATAAAAATTTAATTTTTTGATGTTTTTCATATTTTTCTAATTTTATGTTATAATTTAGTATGTATAAATAAAAATATGTGTGTATTTACACTTTTATTATAATAACAAAGTTTAAAAGGAAGGAGTGTTTGACTTGAGTTCACAATTGTATACTTCAATAGATCTAGGATCATCTAGTATAAAAGTGATAATAGCAGATGTAGTATATGAAAAATTGAATATACTCGGTGTTGGTGTTGTAAAAACAACAGCTATTAAACGAGGGAACATTATTGATGTAGAATCTGCCTCTAGAGATATTCAAAAAGCAATAGATATTGCGAAAAGTGAAGCTAATAAGGACATAAGATCATTATATGTAGCAGTTCCAAGTATACACACTCATATTAAAAAAAGTGTAGCGGAAATTAAATTTGATACAAAACACGATATTGATGGTAGAGATATCGAAGAAGTAATTGAAGAAGCAAAAATACTACCATTACCACGAGAAAGAGAAGTGGTACAAGTAATTCCAGATTACTATCGTCTTGATGATATTGAAAATATTAGAAAACCAAAAGGAATGACTGTTCATAATTCATTTGAGGTAACAGGAAATAGAGTTTTAACATCTAAAACTCATCTTCACACAATATATAAAAAGTATTGAAAAATCTAAGATTAGATTGTAACGAGACATTCTGTACATCTCATTCATTAGGTGAATTACTATTAAAATGATGAAGAAAAAGATTATGGATCAGTAATTATTGATATTGAGCAGGACTTACGACTGTGAGTTATTTTGAAGATGGAATTCTTCAATTATCACAATCAATTGAGTTAGCAGGTGAAGATATTACACGTACAATATCAGATGTTTTAAATGTCCCATTAAAACGTGCAGAAGAGATAAAAGTTACTCAAGGTCATGCTTTTTATGACTTGGCATCACCACAAGTAATTATTGATTTAGATAACTTAGAACCAGATGAAGAACCATATACTACAAAAAAAGAATTAGCAGATTACATTAAGAAATTGTAGAAGAGATTATTTTACGTTCATTCTGATGTATTAAGAAAAGCTGGTATAAATAGAGTAAAAGGTAACGTTGTGTTAACAGGTGGAACAACACTTATGCCTGGTGTTCTAGACTTAGCAAAAGATATGCTAAGAAAAATGAATGTAAGAATTGGTTCACCAAAAATCATAGGAGCTAATTCACCAGAATTATCTGTTGTTGTAGGTACATTAACAAGTAGTTACAAAATTGAATCATTGTTTGGATATCAAGTAACTGATGAAGTGCCGACAATAAAAAATACAAATTCAACATTTGAAAATGTTTCTGCAGTGGAAGAAATTACAGTAAATAATTCAAAAGTTGAAGCACCAGTGATAAGTGAAACTCATGAAGATGTTCATGAAGAAGAAACTTATTATGAAGAAGAGAAAAAAGAAGAAGAGAAAAACTTTTTTGATAAAATAACTAAAATGTATAATTCGTTTTTTGAATAATAATCAGGAGGAAATAAAGAATGTTTGAAGAATTTGATCAATCAGCAGTAATTAAAGTAGTAGGTGTTGGTGGCGGTGGTGGTAACGCCGTTGACCGAATGGTAGAAAGTGGAATTCAAAATGTTGAATTCATCGCAGTAAATACAGATGCTCAAGCTTTAAAACGCTCTAAAGCAGACGTAAGAATTCAAATCGGTGAAAAACTAACAAAAGGTCTTGGTGCAGGTGCTAACCCTGAAGTAGGGCGTAAAGCTGCTGAAGAAACTAAAGATAAAATTGAAGAAGCGCTAGAAGGAGCAGATATGGTATTCGTTACTTCTGGTATGGGTGGAGGAACAGGTACAGGTGCAGCTCCAATCGTAGCAGGTATTGCTAAAGAATTAGGTGCTTTAACTGTAGGTGTTGTTACTCGTCCATTCAACTTTGAAGGTAAAAAACGTCAAGTACAATCTACAGCTGGAATTAACTCACTTAAAGGTGCTGTAGATACACTTATCGTTATCCCTAACGATAGATTATTAGATATCGTAGATAAGTCTACTCCAATGATGCAAGCTTTCGTTGAAGCTGATAATGTATTACGTCAAGGGGTTCAAGGTATTTCTGACTTAATTAATGTTTCTGGTACAGTTAACCTTGACTTTGCTGATGTTAAAGCAATTATGGCTGATCAAGGTTCTGCATTAATGGGTATAGGAGTAGCTTCAGGTGAAAACAGAGCTATCGAAGCAGCTAAAAAAGCTATTTCATCTCCATTACTTGAAACATCAATCGTTGGAGCTAAAGGTGTGTTATTAAACATTACTGGTGGTCCATCATTAAGTTTATTTGAAGCTCAAGCGGCTGCAAGTATCGTTCAAGAAGCAAGTGATGACGAAGTGAACATGATCTTCGGTACAGTATTTAACGAAGAATTAGAAAAAACTGATGAAATCATCGTTACAGTAATCGCTACTGGATTTGAAGAAGATGGAGTAAGTGTTGAAAGAGATATCTTAGCACAACGTCCAGCTCAACCAGAAGCTAGCTCATTCACAAGTGGTTACGGTAAAAACGAAGTAGAACAAGAAATGTACCCACGTCCAAGAAGAAGAACAAGAAGAGAATGATAGAAAAAGAAAATCAGATAAATATCTGATTTTCTTTTTATATGCTCTCATTTAGAAATATATATTTTATAATATTTAATTAAAACATCCTGATAAAGTTGTTTTTATCAGGGTGTTTTTGAATTTTATTCTATTAAAAATAAATTTTATATCGAAGTTAATTATATGTTTTAAAGTGTTGTATATAAATGATTTATTAAGAGCTGTATTACAAAATTTTTAGTAAATCATTTTCATCATAATCAGCATATAGATAATATGTAATATTACAAAAATCTATTTTTGGTTCTTCATTGTATCCTTTAACATCTGATTAGAGAAAGTGGATTTTTCTAAATTTAGATGTATTTTTTTCCTCTCAAGTTCTTCAATATCAATATTAAGTTGTTTGCTTTTGTAATACAATACTATGCTAATTCCACCTAAGATAGAAGCTGCAAAATAATTAATACTACTTGCTATAATCAGCATTTAATATCAAAAGCTAATTTCACTAGAACATTTATAAATCATTATTAGTGTACATCTTAAATATATTACTAGATAAAATTCTCTAAAAAGTTAAATCATAATTTTTAGATTCGTATAGATTACTCATACAGTTTCCTCAATGTATTTTTAGCTTCATTCAGGCGAGCTAATTTTTTATCAATTATCTCCATTGTACTTACCGGCCTATTTGCAAATGTAGCAAAACCACAGTCAGGATTTAACCAAATTCTTTCTTTAGGAATATATTGCATTACTTCTTCTACACGATTTAGGATATCTTCTAATGGTTCTATGTCGTCTGTTCTTGGATTCATAACACCTAATCCTAGTATACAATTATCCCTTATTAGAGTACTACTGAATAATGAAGATATTTCTCCAGCACGAGGAGTAGAAAACTCTAATGTAAGTATATTAGGAAGAGTTTCTTCGAATAATGGAAGTAGAGGAGTATAAGGTCCAGTAAGTAGAATACTTTCATCACGACTCCAATTACCACGACATACATGAAGAGAAACTAATATTTCTTTTTCTTTAGCATAATCAATTACAGATTTAATTAATTTAGTAGCAAATTTTAATTCTTCAGTAGGATCTTTTTCTCAGATAATGCTGCACACATAAAAGATCTTGTCTTTACCTTCAGAAAAATACCACTTCGGTTAGTACAGGTTCATCAAATTGAATAACATCTATGCCTATTTTTGCTAATGAATCAATTTCTTCTTTTAATACTTTAATTATGTCTTCTCCTAGAGAATCTTTGCTATCGTAATATTGTTTTGATAGAGCAGGTAACTCACATGGACCTAGTTATTAAATAAGGACCTGGTAATGTTGCTTTTGATTTTTCTTATTGGTTAATCTTTTTAGTTCAATCATTTCATCAGCTACCAGAGGTTTATTGTATTTTACTTTTCCAGTACAAATTGCGTTTTTTATACTAATTGCAGGAACGTCTAATATTTCTAGTATTTGTTCAAAACCTTGTTTGTCCTCAATATAATCAAACATATCAGCCATACTCATCATTGTAACACCGTCCAAACGTTCAGTAATAAAATGAAACATAATTATCTCGATTTAGTTCACCGCTAGTGATTATATCAATATAATTATTTTCTTGAAGTTCAACTACATATTTTGTTTCTTCATCTAGAATTTCTTGATATGTTTTAAGTCGATATTTCCTTTATTTAATTTTCGTTTTGCGGTCAATAGTTTTTACTACGAGGCATACTGCCAAGAAGAGAAACTAAGAAAGATGAATTAGTCATAATTATTCACCATAAAAACTCTTTAAAAAAATCTAGATATTCATTGGCTTCAGTAAGTTGTTTAAACCCAGAAGTACGACCAGATATCCATTCTTTTAATCCTTCCATATCCATCATCTCTTTGTGAGATGGATTATTGTAATCCATTTTGTGTAATACTTCTATAAATTTTTCAAAACGAGCTACGTCTAATTCTGGATGTCCTGAGAAGATACAGTGATCAAAGAAATCAGTTTTTGATAAAATTTTCACCTGATTTTTATCTAGAGTTCCATCTGCAAATCCAAGCATTATAGTTTAAATCTAACATCCAAGTAGCATCAACTTCATCATTTTTTAACGCGATAGCTGAATCAAGTTCTCCACCAACATGATCTCCATGAAGACCAACTCCAATATCGAAACGTTTTTCAGTATAATCTTTACCAAATTCTAAACCAAGTTTGTGAAGATGGTTAATAGGAATTAATCTGGCTTGTGGTGAATCAATTGCACCGAAACCTATTGTTTTATTTCTTAAGTCTTGAATAGAGTTAATGTTGCTATTAGCTTTTACTACTAAATAAGAACTACGATCGCGGTCAGTATCACGCATAGAACCATTTAATGCATTTCCATTAGTGCGTAGGTGAGTATCTAACCAAGCTAAAGGTGAGTTCCAAGCAACATCGATTTCACGTACTAATAAACCATCAACTTGACCTTTGTAATCTTTGTAATAAACTGGTTCAATAGGAAAGTCTTCATCCTCAAAAAAATTTTGCAATAATTCCCCAAATTACAGTTACTTTTTGGATCATAGATAACAGCTCCAACTTTTAATTTTTGACATAATATTATTCCTCTTTTTCTTATTTATATTTTTTAAATAAAGGGGAGTGACTCAAAAATCGTGATTTCTTAAGAAACAAGATTTTGTCGAGTCACCCCCGCACAGTTTATTAGATATCTAAAAAGCTTTTTATAATGCGAATTTAGATATCAATAAACCACTGCGTCTATTAGTTTTCTATATGAACTTTGTTAAAATTTTATGACTTTCTGGGTCAGCCACTTAAAAATTTGATTTTATTAGTAATTATTATGGTAATTGTTGCCCAGTAATTGCTTTTCCTAACCAAATTGTAAGTACGTCAACACTTGGTGCCATAATATGACTTGCGAAAGCATCTCTTAAGTAACGTTCCATATTTCCAACACGGTTATAAGCTTTACCACCACCAACACGCATACCAAGACGAGCTAATTCAATAGCAGCTTCACTAGCGAAAATTCTAGCTGATAAAATTTTTGCTAACATATCACTTTCTTTAGCTAAGAAACTACGAGCAGCTTCATTTGTTCCTAAAACAGCAGCATTTGTTTGACTGTAAATTTTTGCTAGATGAATTTGAACAGTTTCAATCTCACTTAATGATTTTCCATCAGGATATTTTCTATTAGTTGTATGAGCTACTGCTTCGTCTAAAATTGCTTCGCATAGTCCACTATAAACAGCAGCAAGTCCTGTGATGAAGTATGTAGCAACAATTGTGAATACTTGATCAACACCCGAACCTGCTTCTCCGATGCGAAGTTCCTTATCTAATTCGACATCGTTAATAGCCATTTGACAGGATACATTACCACGCATACCTAAACCATGCCAAGTAGAAGATCTAAATTCTAGACCTTTAGAATCTAATGGGAATACCCAGTTATCAATTCCACCTTCAACATCAGAAGGAGTAAGTACTAAGTAATAAGAAGCAAATTCAGCAGATGTTACCATACTTTTTAGTCCATTGAAAATCACTGAGTTATCTTTGAATTCAGTTTTTACATCAGAAATGTAGAAGTGAGTACCAGTACCTAATTCGCTGTAAGCAAGTGCCATAAATTTTTCATTTTCTACGATATCTTTACAGATTTTTGATTTAAGATTATCATCTGCATAAGATAATACACAATTTAATGCAACATTATGCATCATGTAACATAGACCAACTGTTGCACTAGATTTAGCAAATGCACGACAAGCATCAGCATGTTCTTGCATATCTTTACCTAATCCGCCAAGTTCTGTAGGAATCATAAGTTTAAAGTATCCAGCTTTTCCTAATTCTTTAAATACTTCCTCTGGAAATCTCTCTTGTTCATCAATTTCTTTAGCAATAGGGTCAATATATTTTTTTGCAAATTCCCTAGCTTCGTTATAAAATGTTGTCATAATAATGCCTCCTAACATTAATAGAATAGTGCTTTTATACAAAAATTATATAGCTAAAGTGAAAATCTGTAAATGCTTTAACTTTTGATATAATAGTCACTGTAATAAAATACTTTTTAAAAATAAATTGAATTATTGTGAAAATTGGGGATATGAACTATAACTATTTTAATAAAAATATTATATTCTAGAATATATATATAAATCTAAATCAAATGATATCAATTATCAATTAAAAAGAAGTAACTAGAAATATCTCTGAAATTTTTGAAAAAATGAAACAAATAAAATTTCAGAAAATTATTTACAAAAGTATAAATATTCTAGTATAATCATTACTTATATAGTTATAATATATTATAAGAAAGGATGAAGAGAATGACAGATTCTAAAATGGAAAGAAAAATTACAGGCTCGTCATATCAGTATGATTGCCATAGGTGGATGTATAGGTACAGGATTATTTATGGCAAGTGGGGGCAGTTGTGAGTAAAAGCAGGTTCTTATGGAGCAGTTATTACTTATGCATTGATTGGAGTTATTATTCACTTTTTAATGGCTCTATAGGAGAATTAGCAACGTTTTTCATCCTGTTTCTGGTTCTTTGGGAGCTTATGCAACACGTTTTATTGATCCAGGTGTAGGTTTTGGAGTAGGTTGGTTATTCTGGATTCTGTGGATTTTAGTAGCAAGTGTTGATATTATCACATTATCAAAGATACTACATTATTGGGAATTCTTTAGACAATTTTCAACATTTTCTATGTATTGCATTTTTAGTATTATTGTATTTATTAAACTTAGTTAGTGTTAAAGTTTTTCTGGAGAAGTTGAATATTGGATAACAATCAATAAGTAATGACTGTTGTTGCATTCTTATTAGTTGAGCTGCAATTATTTTTGGAGTTACTGGAAATAGTGAAGCTGGTATTGCATACATTCATCCAAAAATGGAAAAACAAGTAGTGCAGAGCTTAGGGTCTATTTGGGGTATTATCTACAGCAGCATTTTCATTTGGAGGAACTGAGGTAGTAGCTGTTACAGCTGGTGAATCTCCAAATCCAAAAGAAACAATGCCTAAAGCAGTAAAACAAGTGTTCTGGAGAATTTTAATTTTCTACATAGCTACGATGATAATTATATCTTCAATAGTTTCAGCTAATGATCCAAGATTATTAGATACAAACAATGTAACTGCTTCACCATTTACAATTGTTTTCCAAAATATTGGATTAGAAATAGCAGCAGTAATTATGAATGCCGTAATCTTAACATCAGTATTATCGGCTGCAAACTCAGGTATGTATGTTTCAAGTAGACAATTATTCTCATTAGTTCACATGATTTACGGATCCCAAAGTATTTAAGAAATTGAATAGTAATTCAATTCCTGTATTTGCTTTAACAGTATCTGCATTATTTATGCTTTTTGTTTCATATTTGAAAAACTTAATCCAAGTGGTTACTACATGTTATTATCAATGGTAGGAATTATAGTAATGATTATTTGGATGGTATCATTAGTTTCCCAAATTCGTCTACGTAAGAGCGATTGCTAAACAAGGGAAAAAGCTGAGGAAGTATTACCATATACATCGAAAACTGGAATAGTAGGTTCTTACATTTGCATTACTATCATTTGCCACAATAATTTTACTTCAATTAGTTTCAGATTATGCAACTGGTGGTTTTTGTAAAATGTCATACAACTTAGTTTGTCCAGCGATTGGTGTACTAATGTATTTAACATTTAAAGTAGTTACAAAGAGAAAATTTGTAAAACTTGAGGAAATGGATATTCATCCATATAAAAAGAAAAATAATATAAATATATACTCTCTATCTAAAGGATTAAACTAATGATAGAGAGAGTAATTTTTATGTGTTATATTTTTATTGATTCGTAAAAATGTGGTAAATGATTACGGTTTATGATAAAATTGTACATAAGAAACTTAATGGAGTTGATATTGTGAATATAGGAATTACGGGAAGTATTGCATGTGGAAAAAGTACAGTATCAAATTATCTGAGGGATAAAGGATATACTATAATTGATGCTGATATATTAGGTCATACTGCACTAACTGATGATGAAGTGAGAGAAAAACTTGAGAAAAGTTTTGGTTTAAGGATCATTGTGAATAATGAGATAAGCCGTGAAAAACTAGGGAAATTAGTCTTTGGTAATGAGGAGAATTTAAAAATACTTAATAGTGTTGTGCATCCTTATATAAGAAAGCAAATTTTACAATTACAAGAAACACATAGCGATGAACGACTAGTTTTTTTAGATATAGCACTCTTGTTTGAAGCTGGCTTTGAAGATTTAGTCGAAAAGATAATAGTGGTCCATGTAGATGAAAAAATGCAATTAAATAGATTGATGAATCGAAATTCGCTTTCTTCTGAAGGAGCTATGAATAGAATAAAAAGTCAAATGAGCTCAAAAGATAAATCAGAGCTTGGCAACTATGTAATTAATAATAGTAACACTAAAGAAGAAACATATAGACAAATAGATTTGATATTAGACGAGTTAGAGAGAGGAGTCATAAAAAATGACGAATGTATTAGAAATTAGTAATTTAGGTGGAGGGTATAATCGAAGAAAAATAATAGATAATGTTAATATCCAAATACCTAAGGGAAGCATAACAGCATTAATAGGTCTTAATGGAGCTGGTAAGAGTACAACAATTAAACATATTTTAGGGTTTACTAAGACCTATGGAAGGTGAAATAAAAAGTTAATGGAATAACAATTACTTTAAAATAATGAAAAATATAGAAAAGTATCAGTTATATTCCAGAATCACCCGTTTTTATATGAAGAGCTAACTTTAGAAGAAACATATAAATCTTACAGCAATGGCGTATGGATTAGATATGGAGATAGCATGGAAAAGAGCAGAAAAATTATTAGATTTATTTAAATTGAAAGATAAGAAAAAGTTCTTTCCTGTTCATTTTCTCAAAAAGGGTATGAAGCAAAAAGTTATGATAATTTGTGCCTTTTTAGTAGAACCAAATTTATACATAATTGATGAACCTTTTTGAGGATTAGATCCTATTGCAATAAATGATTTAATTAACTTGATGTGTGAAAGAAGGGATACTGGAGCAAGTATTCTAATATCTACGCATATTCTTGCAACAGCTGAGAAATACTGTGATAATTTTGTTATTATTCCTGAAGGCAAAAATTTTAGCAAAATGGTAATTAGAACAATTAAGAGCTGAATTCAATATGGCAGGTGCGTCTTTAGATGAAAATATATTTATCATTAACAGTGCGGAGGAAATAATGAGTAATATTGAAAAATATTTTTTTCTAACAGACGAAAGAAAGAACAAGAATTAAAGTTAACCTATAGTAAGTACATTTTAATTCGCACCTTATAATGTTTCTTATTATAGTTTTAGGAGCAGTGCTAATAAATTATTCGAAAATGGATTGCTATTGCAAAGCTAAAAGTAGAATTATACTCAGTTTACACAGCAGCAACTGTTGTCTTTAGTTATTATTTAGTAAGTTCTAAAATAAAAACTCATATTAAAGAAGCTGATGCAGTATTTTTATTACCATTAGAAAAATATTATAGAAAAATTGGATTGAAAACTGTAATAAGCAGTACAATAGTTCATATAATTACTGTTATAATTTTCTATTTTGCTACAAAAGCCAGTACTAATCTTATTGGTAATATAGATAGACTAGAGTATTTTTATGTTATTAATAGTAATAATTGGAACAATTTATTAAAAATATTTTCCAGAGTTATTCACTACAGAGAAGTGATTTGGAGTAAACTACTACTATTTATTGTAATCTTTATCCAGTTGCTAGAGGTGTTTTTGAGAACACAGCTATTCGTGTTATTTATTTTATTAGTATAATGGTATTAGCGGTATTTACTTTACACATTATGAAAAATGCTGGAAGTAAACTAAATGATCAAAGATCAAGAGAAAAATATGTTGTGAATTGGAATCAAGCAGCAGATTATGACAATATCGCATGAAAAGCTATTTGAAAGTTTGTAAATATGTTTGTTGATGTTCCGTTAAGTGGTGTAAAAGTTGCCAAGAAGAAAAATATTTTGATATACATTACCAAAATTAACAAAAAGATAATTTCAAAAGAAGAATATAGTTTTAAATATTATTACTATAGAGTGTTTTTAAGACAAGAAAAATACAGTTTATCTAGCGTTAAGATTAATGCTCTTACGCTACTGGTTATTTTTAGTTTTAAAAATACATATGTTAGTGGATTTAGCTATCATTTCATATAGTTATTTAGCAATATTCAGCTAGTTCCATTGTACAAACAAATGAGTAATAATATTTGGCATAGTATTTTACCAGTAAGTGAAAGATATTAAAAATAAAAAGCTATAAAAAGCAATTGTTAACTAGTCGTCATCGATAGTAACTCACTGTTATTTTAGCGTGATGTATCTGTATTCTTAGCTAGCTTTTAGCTAGACTGAATATCTTAGTAATAGATAGGTTCAGTAGTTATAGCTAACATAATATCTAAAAATATTTATTGGAAAAGTGAAAGTAGAAGGACAGACTATGAAAAATATAGCAATAATAGGAGGAGACTTTATCAGGAGTAAGTTGTGCTTACTTTCTTGATAAACTCTCGGGAGTAAACTCAAGTTTAATATTGATTTTAATCGAGAAGATTTAGAATTTGCAAATGACAGATTTGGAAAAGTTTCAGTTTGGACAGAAATTTATGATAATGGATGGCTACAATTCTATTAGTGAACAAGGTGTATTATTTTATTTGATGATGAACTAGAGCTTTACATAGATATTTAATTAAGGGTGGAGCAACGAAAGAAGGTATTTTTATACAAATGGGGAATTAAATACTTGCCAGAAAAATGCTTTATGGTTACCTCGATAAAAGAATTGTTAATGTCTGATTTATTCACATTTAAAGAAAAATTATCCATCTTATATATATGTATAATACTCTAGAAGATGAAGACATCAAAGAATTAACAGTTGAAGAGTTTTTAAAGCTATAGTTAATGAAAAATCTATGATAAACTAATAGAACCATTGTTAACAAGTTACTATGCTGAGTGATATTTCAAATCAAAGTATGGTAAGTTTGATGCCAGAATTATCATTTTTAACAATTCAAAAGAAGATATCAATAAAAGTGCTTGAAGATATGTATGATAGAAACGTAATTGATAATATTACTGTAGGAGCAGATTATCGCTTAAAATTCAATAAAATCATTTTATAGAAACTCTAGAATCAAATTTTTCAGATAAAGTATTTTCTAGAATTAAATAGAAAAGTTGAAAAATTGAAAAACGAGGAGATAAATATTTAGTTCATTCAAATGGTAGGTATCTACTACTACGATTATATAGTTTAACTTTGAGTCATTTTTACCGTGGTTTAATGATGATGAGAAATTTCGAGTTTTATTCAGATATGATTATGTTTCGAATATAGTTGTAACTTTAGTTTATAAGAGAGATGATTCTACATATTAATCGTGAAATAGGGATGAGATAATTTTTCGACGAAAGTGAGTATGTTACAAAATTAGAATACGTAAGTACAAGTGGATAGATATAAAAATGAGCGGTATTCAAATTGTAAGAGCTATATATTAGTAGAAGAAAGCGTTGCGTAGAAACTCATGGATAAAACCGATGATGAGATTAAGGAAATTGTTGAAAAAGAAATTGTTAAAGTCCATGGAGTAGTAGGAAATGTCAATAAGTATTATGTTAGTAAAGATAGATAATTATCGTTTTGTTGTAGAATATAATAAAAGAATTAACAATTTAATGAGTATATGAGAAAACAATACCCTAATGTGTTTTTATAATAGGTAAATCAGGGACAACATTGGAAAATACAGTGTTAGAAGCTAAAGAAATAGCCGAAAAATTTAGAAAAATATAAGATAGAGAAGGGACGTACCGAGTACGAGGATAAAAATGAAATTTTCATACAATAAACTAGAAGGTGTAGTAAGTATCACCTATATTTGAAGATGAAAAATTATGACAGTAAGACTTTTAGAATACACAAAACTCAAAAAGAATTATTTATAGGAAAAGTTTAATGAAATATATGTGAATTTACCATATAATGGAGATATTAATAGGATTTAGGAAAGAAAATGAGTTAGGAAAGAAGATCAAGTTCGTGAGGTATTCTTTTTAAGTTAGTTAAAAGTATTAGCAAAACACAAAAAGAGTTTGAGGGCTCAAATTACCTGCCAAAACTAGAAAATACCTCAACTCAAAGCATAGTGAACGCTGCAGTAGAAAGGAGCTTTACATCGCTACATTTACAACTTGATAAGTATAAATCAGATGAAAAGATTTTCAGAAATTACCATTAACCTAGAAACAGAAGAAAAAGCTGATAATATTGAAGAAACTAGTAAATGAAGCATGATGATTATAAGTGGTGTATTTCCCTGCGCGTGATTTAGTTAACTGAAAGAGCAGAGTATCTATACCCGAAACGCTTGCTAATATTGCCAGTGAAGGAATTAACAGCTTTAGGTGTTGAAGTAGAAGTTTATGATGAAAAACAATGTGAAGAACTAGGGTTAAAGAAAGATTATTAGCTGTGGGTCGTGCATCTGATAGAAAACCAAGATTTATCGTTATGAATATTTAAATAACCCAGAAGAAAGTGAGTAGTTGGACTAGTAGGAAGGTGTGACTTATGATACAGGCGGTTATTCAATTAAAAACAAACAGCCAATAGTATGGACATATGCACTGTGACATGGGTGGAGCAGGGACAGTTAGTGGAACAATGAAAGCTGATTGCTACAAGAAAATTAAAAACAAATGTTATTGCTATGTAGGAGCTATGTGAAATATGATAGCCAATGGTGATCATATAAACCAGGATGTTATTTCAACTCTATCAGGAAAAACAGTAGAAGTAGCAAATACTGATGCCGAAGGACGCATCACTCTTGCAGATTCAAGTATACTATATGATGAAAAACTAAAAGTTAATAAAGTTATTGATTTGGACACTTACTGGAGCATGTTTAGTTGCATTAGGAGAGTTCTACACTGAGCAGTGACAAACAACCAAGAATTTTATAATGAACTGAGCGAAGCTGGATAAGAAGCAGGGAAAGAGTATGGCAAATGCCAGTGATGATAGCTTTAGAGAAATTAAACAATCGTCAGTAGCTGATGTGAAAAACACAGGTGGAAGACTTGGAGGAACCATAACTGCGGGATTATTCATTGAGAATTTCATGGCGAAATAATGTTCCATGGGTTCACTTAGATATGCTAGGAACCATATTTATCAAAAGGTGAAAAACCTCTCCCAAAGGTGCTACAGGAGTCCATGTTAAAACTTTTATATAACTTATTAAATAAATAATTAAAGTTATATCGAAAAGAACTCAAGAAAGAAATTATTCTTTGAGTTCTTTCTTTTTCTAAAGGAGATATAGATAAAGATAATTAGATATTAAAAATTTAATTTTTCACTTGACAAGTAATTATTAAACGGTGTAAAAATAATTAACAATAAAACAAAACCTTAGAAAAAGAATAGTAATTTGGTAAAAATTTTTAGCGAGCTAACGTTGGTGTGAGGTTAGTAATTTTTCTAGATGAACGCACTTTTTCAGGCAATTATTAGATAATTGGTAACTCTGCCTTTAAAGAGATTGAGTGGGTATACTAAATACCAAGAAAAGTGGCAACGCAGATTGATTTCGTCTTTTATGGTTTCTTAGGGAAATTATAAAAAGACTTTTTATTATCTCGTGACGTTACATAGACCATGGACTGTATTTTCTAGTTATTAAGTATACCAAAAGAGTGGCACCGCGAAAATTCGTCTCTTTTAGTAGCTAGGATTCTAGTTGCAAAGAGATTTTTATTATAATTAGTTCTTTTTCTAAAAATATAATATAATATAATAAAGAATAAAAGGAGACAAAACAATGATTATTATTCATTACATCAATCTATTACAGTCGTAACATTAACAGCAGCTCAAGTAGCAGTACAAAAACTAAAATACAAAGTTAAAGATAAAAACAAAGATTGTATTAGGAGTTTCACCGGACTATCCACCATATGAGTTTCTAACTACAGAAAATGGTAACAAAAAGTTGTAGGTGCAGATATCTATTTAGCAGAGCAAGTTTTATTAGGTGTTCAGGTTGAAATTCAACAAATGGCATTTGATTCTTTAATCGCTGCTTTAAATGCAAACAAAATTGATATGGTAATCTCTGGAGTTAACCCAACAGAGGAAAAGAAAAGCAGTTGATTTCTCAGATGTTTATTACACAAGTAAAGGTATTTTCGTAGTAAATAAAGATAGTGAAGAAATCAAAATCTGTAGCTGATCTTAAAAACATATCGGGTGTTCAAAAAGGTTCAACATATGAAACTTATGCTAAAAGAACAACTAAAAATGGATGAGATATCCAGCTTTAACTGATGTACCAAGCTTTATTCAAGATCTTAAAACATTGATGCAGTATTAATTTCCCGACGACGTTGCAAAAATCTTTGCAATGAACAAATACCACTGATATTAAAATTAGTAAATTTACTGCAGATAACGATCCAGAAGCGACTGGTATGGCAATTGCTCTTCAAAAAGGATGATAGTAACAAAAATTATTAGAACAAGTAAACGCAGTAATTAAAGAAATTCAAGATCAAAAAGCATTTGAAAAAGAGCTTGATAAATACGCTAAAGTTGCTGCACAAAGCGAATAAAAAGAGAGTGTATAAAAATAGAATGTTTGATTTTCTTCCAAATTATTACATGACGTATTTAGAAGCTACGGTAACAACTTTTAAAGTTTCACTTATAGCTTTTATGTGGATTAATACTTGGAATTGTAGTATGTTTAGCAAAAATTAGTACTTTTAAAGTACTTAATGTAATAGCAGCAATATATGAGAAATAATTAGAAATACACCAATACTAGTGCAAATTATGATTATCTATTTGCATTACCAGAAATTGGTATTTCATTTACACCATTTATGTCAGCGATAATTGCTCTTCAATTAACTCAGGAGCATATGTTAGTGAAATATTCCCGTTCTGGAATCTTAGCGACCGATAAAGGACCAAAATGGAAGGGCGTTCATTGGGACTTAGTTATTTCCAAAACTATGAAATTAATTATCTTTACCACAAGCTTTTTAAAAAATGAGTTTACCAGCCTTAGGTAATGAGTTTATTTCATTAGTAAAAAAGAATCTTCAATAGTTTTACTTTGTAGGGTAGCGGATATCGTGTTTACAGCAAACACTGTAAAAATGCTACTTACCAAACATTTGGACCTGTACTTAGTAGCAGCTGCAATATACTTTATTATTACATCAATATTATCATTATTAGTAAAAACGTTTAGAGATTAACGAAGTAGGTGAAAAATTGTTATTACAAATAAAAAGATTTACATAAGAAATTTGGAAAAATTAGAAGTATTAAAGGTGTAAATATCAACGTTGAAAAAGGGGAGAAAATTGTAATTCTAGGTTCAAGTGGTAGTGGAAAAAGTACAGCATTACGTTGTGTGAACTTATTAGAAACCCAACGAGTGGACAAAATTTTATACGATAGTGAAGATATTACTAAACAAAATATTAATAACATAGAGTAGGAATGGTATTTCAAAAACTTTAACCTATTCCCAAATATGAGTGTGCTGGAAAATATACACTTTGCTCCAAAAACGTTCGGTGACGACACTGCTGAAAACATTGAGAAAAAGGCAATTGAGTTGCTAAAACGTGCAGGATTAGAAGATAAAAAAGATGTTTATCCTAATAGCCTTTCAGGAGGACAAAAAGCAACGTGTAGCACCGCACGTGCCTTAGCTAATTCACCAGAAGTATTACTGATTTGATGAACCTACTAGTGCGCTAGATCCAGAGATGGTAAAAAGAAGTACTAGATGTTATTAAAGAATTATCTGAAGAAGGATTAACTATGTTAATAGTTACTCACGAGATGAACTTTGCAAAAAGAAGTTGCTGATAAAGTAATATTTATGGATGGAGGAGTAGTATTAGAAGAAGGAACTCCATCAGAAATCTTTGATAATCAAAAGAAGAAAGAACAAAAGAATTCTTCTCATATTATAATTGAGAGTACATCACTAAGAAATATAGGAATGTTTTCTTAGTGATATTTTTACATAATACAGAATTTATACTTAGTTGTGAGAGTATAATGTTTAAAGAATTTTTATTTTTAAATTCGAATTATTAAGAAAATATAAAAGTTGTAAAGTTCGATTTAATTGATTTTCATTATGTAAACAAATTAAAACAGAAATATTTAAAAGGGTAATTCCGTTAGTTGAAGGGTGTAAGTATAGAAAAACAATAAAATATGAACTTTCTGATGAAAAAACCTTGACTTTTATTTTTAAAAGATTTATTATTATTTATGTGCTTAGGCATTAATAAAAACTAAGAGAATTTTCTATATATGTTAGAACGTCTTTTTAAACTAAGAGAAAATAAAAACAGATGCTAGAACTGAAGTAGTGTCTGGTTTAATCACATCTCAATGAGTTATATTTTAGTAGTAAATCCAGCTGTATTATCAGCAGCAGGTATTCCATTAGATAGAGTATTTACAGCAACAATAATTGCCATTTTAATTGGTACTTGATTATGGCATTAGCAGCGAACTATCCAATGGTAGTTGCCCCCAGGTATGGGGATAAACTCATATTTCGCTACATTAGCTGCAACATCAGGTTATAATTATAAAAACATTATTAGCCACATGTTTTTAGGAGCTGTTATTTTTCGTAATCTTATCAGCAACAAAAATTCCGTGAAAGTTTAATAGATTCAATTCCTAATAATTTAAAGACACGGATTTCAGCAGCGATTGGATTATTTATCGCATTTTTAGGCTTAAAAAGTTCCGCTCTTATTGTTGCTAAATCCACATACAATTCTTTCACTAGGCGATTTGAAAAATCCAGTAGCTATACATGACAATACTAGGATCTTTTATAATCCTTGTTCTATTAGCTTTAGAAGTAAAAGGAGCTATTTTTATTGGAATGGCAGTGTTGCTATTATTTCATATTTTCACAGGAATGTTAAAAGTAGAAAAAGTCTTCGGTATTCCTCACATGGATTTAAGTTTATTGTATAATCCAGTTAATGAAAGTATTAATGCTTTACAATTAGGATTATATGGAATAGTATTTACATTCTTAATGGTAACATTATTTGATACTACAGGTACAATGGTTGCAGTAACTACACAAGCAGGATTAGTTAAAAAATGGAAAATGGAAAAAGCAAAAAGAAGCTTTATTAGCTGACTCATTTTGCTTCATTAGCGGGAGTCTCTATTTGGAACTACTCCAACTTCAGCTTATATTGAATCTTCTGCAGGGAGTTGCTAAATGGAGGACGTACAGGTCTTTACAGCTTTAACAACAAGTTTCTGTTGTAATCTCAATTTTCTTATTCCCACTAGCAAGTAGCTTAGCTTCAGTACCGGCGATTACATCACCAGCATTAATCATCATTGGATCATTCATGATGGAAAGTATTACGAAGATTGATTGGTCTGATATCACAGAAGCCTTCCCAGCCTTCTGTAACAATTGTAGGTATTCCACTTACAGGTCTAATTAATGATGGTATTGCATTTGGATTTATCTTCTATGTAGTATTAAAATTATCTAAAAACAATGGAAAGATATACATCCATTAATGTATGTATTTGCAGATATTATTTCGTAATATCCAATTACTTTGGTTACATGTATATACGAACAATAAATTTAATATTAATAATATATACCCTTTTTACTGTCAGTAAAAAGGGTATTATTATATATATAGTTATAAATTTATAATAAAATGTGTTGATATATACAAAAAGAGAAAAGTATCAATTTGTCTAGACTAAAGGTATACATAATATTACATTGCACCAACTATGAATTGTTTTCTTTTATATCGCAATTATTTTCTGATAATTTTCGAATAAAATATTTTAATTATTTTTAAAAAGTGTTTGTCTTTTTGAGAGATATAGTATTATAGATATACTATATAAATTAAGAAAGGAAGAATTATATATGAAAAAGGTTTATTAACCGGATTGTTATTATTTGGTATCTTTTTGGTGCTGGAAAACTTAATCTTTCCACCAGCACTGGGGGTAAGTTCTGGTGGAAACTTTTGGCCCTGCAATTTTAGGATTTGTTGTATCAGGAGTAGGTATTGCTATTGTTACACTTATTGTTGGAACACTTAATCCAAATGGATATGGAGCAGAGATGGATGAAAAATTTCACCATTATTCTCAACTACATACTTAGTATTATTATATTTGTCAATTGGACCATTATTTTATGATTCCAAGAACAGCAGCAACTGCATTTGATATTGGAGTGGCATCCAATTGTAGCTGGTAGTAGTTACCATGGTTATTAATTTTACAGTTATTTATTTTGTATGTGCGTTTTTATTAGCGGTAAACCCAACTAAAATTTTTAAATAGTGTAGGTAAAAATTTTTAACACCTATATTTGCTTTTATTAATTGTTATTTTAGTAATTCTAGGAGTATCTAAATTTTCAACTCAACAGGAGAAGCTACAAAACTTATGCAACTAGTGGTTTAGCTTTTGGTACAGGATTTATCGAAGGATATAACACAATTTGATGCACTTGCTTCAGTGGCATTCTGTATCATTGCTATGAGTGCGTTAAAACAATTAGGATTCAAAGATAAAAAGAATTTTTATCTAGTGTTTGGATCGCTGGTATTGCAACAGGAATTGGATTCAGTATCTTATATGTTGGATTAGGATTATTAGGGAAATAAATTTGCAGTGCCTGCAGATGTACTAGCTAACCCTAAAGTTAACAAAGGTGCTTATGTATTATCAGAATCAGCTCGAGTATTATTCGGTAACTTCGGAAGTATATCTTAGGAATTATGTGTAATTCTTACATGTTTCACTACGACAGTAGGATTAATCGTAGCGACTTCAGAATTCTTTAACAAAAATTCCCACAACTTTCATACAAAGCGTATGCTACATTATTCACAGTTGTAGGATTTTGCTATCGCAAATGTTGGATTACAAAAGTGTTATCCAATTCTCAGTACCAATGTTATTATTCTTATACCCAATTACAATTGCATTAGTATTAATAGTTATTGTTAACAAATATGTAGCATTATCTAAGTTAGGAATGCAATTAACTATAGGTAGTAACTCTAATCTCTATTCTTTCTGTAGTAGGGAAGTCACATTTAAAAGTAGCATCTTTAGTGGTTTAATCTGCAAAACTTCCCTTTAGCAGCATCAAAGCTTTAGAATGGTTAGTACTGCATTAGTTTGTTTAGTAATTGCAGCAGTATTACCGAAATAGACAAAAAGGTAAAGTTTACGACTTTAGTGAACTATAATTAGAAAAATAATTTAAAAGCATTAGCTCAGAAAATAAAGAGCCAATGCTTTTTCTTATATAAGTTTGTTTTGCTTCTTCTAGTAAGAACATCTTCACATTTAAAGATGAAGTGAATTTTTCTATTTTGAGACAATTTATTTTATCCACATTATTTGTTGTTTTATAAGCACGGATAAGTTGATTTTTAGGTGTTTTTCCGCAGAGATAAACTCCACTATATCAGATTTATATCCGAATGCTTCTAAGACTTCGCTACGAACTAGAATCGGTAAGTAAAGTAGTAGAGAATTTTTCTTTAACAATTCCATGTTTTAACATGAATGGAAGAAAATCAGAGTTAGTTGTCCGTTAACTTCTTTTGGCAACAAGGAACTGCGAAGAATACTTTTTGCCTTTCCATCCAAGAGCTTTTAAGTATGGCTATATCCGTTGCTGTATTACATGCATGTAGGGCTAATAACCATATCTATCTCATCTTTATTTTCATGTCGATATACGTCGACCTACATATAAAGCTAAGATTAGAGAAATTAAGTTTTTCAGCTGTATATTACAATGCTCAATAACTTTTTTTCAGATCAATCCCAATAATTTTTACATTCATTTTGAGAACTTCTGTTAGGTAATAATAAGTAGAAAAATGTTAAATAACTTTACCACTACCAAAGTCTAGAATTGTAATCTGTTTATTAGAATCGAATTGAGTAGCAGCTTGTTTAATAAATTCAAAGGTATTTATTTATTTGTTTAAATTTATTGTACTTACTTTTAACAACCTTACCATCCTTATTTTGAATTCCAAGCTCAATTAAAAATGGATATTTTTGTTTTTCATCTAAGAAGTAATCTTTTTCTTATTATGTTCAAATGAAATAGTTTTTAGTGATATTTTCTTTCTACTTACACTAATTTTGAATTTTTGAAATTTTAATATTAATATTTTCATCTATGGTAACAACATTAATATCTTTTGCTAATTGAAAAAGTTCTTTAATCGTATTTTTCAATACTTTCAAGAATCAGTAGTAACTATATTAGTATGTTTTATTATTCTTTTTGTATCTGTATTCTAGCTGTAGATTAATACTTTCTTTGATACTAACTAATTTTACCAATAACTTTATCAAGTTCTAATTTTTATTACGAATATTAGAAAAGTTATTTTATTAATGTTGTTATTAGCTATATGAGTCAAAATTTCTGAAATAATTTCGTGTTCCATTGTAGCTCCTTTTTAGTTTCTTTTTATAATGATTTCTTATATATATTACACTAGATTTTATTAATTATCAACATAACTGAAATATAATGTCAAACGTCGATAGAAATTCATAAAGAAGAAACTAAAAAAGATTATCAATATTATTAGTGAAAAATAAAATAATTACCGTTGTTGGTTGAGTATTACTAGTATGCGTGGTATAATTTAGTAGTTAGAAAATAAGAAAAAGGTAGATAGTATGAATATTTTAGATATTATTAATAATATAAAAATAAAAACTATTTATGGACAATTACCAAATAGTGTAAATAGTATTTCCCAAGATTCACGAAAAAATAGGAAAAGGGGATGTCTTTTGTCGCTATTAAAAGGTTATACTGTAGATGGTCAGCAACTTTATAGAAAAAGTAATTGAACAAGGGAGCAGCATTAGTAATAGCGAGTCGTTATGAAAAATTATAATGTAGAAAAATTGTGCTGTTATTGTTGTTAAAAAGAGCATGAAAATTGAAAAATTGCTAGTATGATAGCTAAGAAAAGATTAATGAAGGGTGCTGATGTCACACAGTTGCTGTAACTGGAACAAACGGTAAGACTGAGTATATCAACATTAGTTCATAATATGCTACGTAACTTAGGAGAAAGTAGTGCCTATATAGGAACGAATGGTTTTGGTAAAATGATAATGAACCAATTTATTTTCGGTAATACAACTCCTGATGTAGTAACATTACATAATCAAATCGGGGAGCTACGTCAAGAAAAATATTAATAATCTTGCTTTGAAGCATCATCGCATGCAATGGCGTTAGGTCGTATTTACAATGTAGATATCGATGTTGCGATATTTACAAACTCTAACACATGAACACTTTAGATTTTCATGGAGACATGCAGACATATGCTTATGATAAGAGTTTACTATTCTCAACATTAGGTAATAATCTATCGGAAGCAAAATATGGTGTCTTGAATAAAGACGATAGTTACTATAAAATCATTTCAAAATGCTTATATCAACAAGAAATTAATTACTCTATCAAAGATGAAACTGCTGATTTTTATGCTTATAATATAAAGCAATATAAAGAGGATAAAGCTTTATAAAACAAGTTTTCACACTAAAATCTCCAGAAGGTACTTTTGAATGTATAACTAATTACATTGGAGACTTTATGGTAAGTAATGTCCCTTGCTGCTCTTATTGCTGTGTGGGTAAAAAGGTTATAGTGTAGAACAGCTAGTTGGTATTTTACCTAAGCTTGGAGCATTATACGGTCAGAATGGAAATCTTAGGTGATGAGCTACCGATAGATATAATAAGTGACTTTGCACATACTCCAGATGGATATGAAAAAAATTATTAGAAGCAACTCGTGAAATAAGAAAAAGGTAAACGTACACTTTTTGTTACTGGAATGGGTGGTGGACGTGATATTTCTAAAAGGGCCATTAATTGGAGAAATTATCTCAGAAGCAGATTATGTTGTTATTACAACTGATAGTCCCTCGATGAAGATGTAGAAGTTCTTATGGGTTCAATTGAAAAAGGTATGACTCATAAAAAAATTATGAAAAAGTATGGTTTTAGAACTGATGCTGTTAAACGAATAATTGAACTATCTGAACCTGGAGATGTAGTAATCTTAGCTTCAAAAGGTCGTGAAGATTATGAAATTCTTCAAGGTGGTAAAAAGTTTGGCACTCAGATCCAATTGTTGCTGTAGAAGAAGCGAAAAAAAAAATTTAATATTAAAATAAAAAAATTGAAAGGAAAAATAACGTGGTAGAAAAATTAGAGAACAAGTAGAAAAAGAAGAACATTTGCCATTATCTCTCACCCTGATGCTGGTAAAACGACATTAACGGAGAAATTACTATTATTTGGTGGAGCAATTCGTGAAGCAGGAACAGTAAAAAGGTAAAAAAGACAGGAAAATATGCAAAAAAGTGACTGGATGGATATTGAGAAACAACGTGGTATCTCTGTAACTTCATCAGTAATGCAACTAGACTATGATAATAAAATTATCAATATCCTAGATACACCAGGACACGAAGATTTCTCAGAAGATACATATCGTACGCTTATGGCAGTAGATAGTGCCGTAATGGTTATTGATGGAGCGAAAGGGATTGAGGCGCAGACATTAAAACTATTCAAAGTATGTCGTATGCGTGGTATTCCAATCTTCACATTCATTAACAAAGTTGACCGTGAAATTAAAGATCCATTAGAATTATTAGCTGAAATTGAAGAAAAATTAGAAATAGAAACATATCCGATGAACCTTCCTGTAGGTATGGGGCAGAACTTCTTCGGAATTATGGATAGAAAAAATCATTTTATCGAGCCGTTTAAAGAAGATAGTGACTTCGTAGAATTAGATGAAGAGTATAATATTATAGATGATAATCCACTTGCTCAAGATACCATGTATCAAAAATGTGTAGAAGATATGATTCTTATTACTGAAGCGGGTGTTGACTACGATTATGATAAACAACTAAAAGGTGAGCAAACTCCAGTATTCTTCGGATCAGCATTATCATCATTTGGAGTAGAAAGTTTCTTAAACTACTATGTAGATAATGCACCAACACCAAAAGGTCGTCGTGGAGTTAATGAAGAAGATATCCAACCGACAGGGAGAGGATTTCTCAGGATTCATTTTCAAAAATTCAAGTTAATATGGACCCTAAACACCGTGATAGAATTGCATTCTTACGTGTGTGTTCAGGTGAGTTCAACCGTGGTATGGATGTAAATTTAACAAGAACAGGTAAAAAATTAAAAATCTCTCGTTCAACTAACTTTATGGCAGATGATAAGGCTACTGTAGATGTGGCTTACGCAGGTGATATTATCGGTCTTTACGATAGCGGAAACTATCAAATCGGTGATACGCTTTATCAAAATAAAAAAGTTGAATTTGAAGCACTTCCTTCGTTTACACCGGAAATTTTCGTAAAAGTTTCAGCGAAAAACGTATTGAAACAAAAACACTTCCATAAAGGTGTTGAGCAACTTGTACAAGAAGGAGCAATTCAATATTATAAAACATTACATACGAACCAAATTATCTTAGGGGCAGTAGGTCAGCTACAATTTGAAGTATTTGAACACCGTATGAAAAATGAATACAATACTGAAGTAATAATGGAACGTATTGGACAAAAAACAACTCGCTGGATTGAAAACGAAGACTCAATTAACGAGAACATGTCAAGTTCAAGAAGTATCTTAGTTAAAGACTTATATGATAATTACGTATTCTTATTCGAAAATGACTTTTGCGATGAACTGGTTTAGCGATAAATATCCAGATGTAAAACTATTTAGTAAACTTTAGGTTAAATAAAAATGAATCATATTTAAATAAAAATTCAAATTTATTTATAATTAGATAATTTTATTGACAGTTGAAAGATTAATTGTTATACTGTGAATATAAAGAAGGTGTCTCACTACCTATATACCAAAGGTGAAAGTTTAAAAGAAGGTGTCTCACTACCTATATACCAAAGGTGAAAGTTTAAAGAAGGTGCTCACATTCATGAGAGTTGAGAAGGAAAACCCTCTCTTTTTAGGGAGAGTATTATGATTAATAAAGCACAATTTGGTTTTTATGAAATTGATATTGATTACTTAAAATATTTGAATGAGTGTGATTCAGAGGTATACTATAATTTGAAATATAAAAAAGGATTTAAAACCATTTATTGGAATTATATTATTAGTAAATGAATTTGAGTATTTTATACCATTATCATCAGCAAAAGAAAAACATAAGAAAATGGAAAAAAATATCTCTAATGAACATATACTAATTTATGAGATAATAGATAACGAAAGAATAAAAATCTTATGATATATAAAGATTTTTCTAAAAACTCAAAAAAATTACATATATTAGAGTAATTGATATCAAGAAAATGATTCCAGTTCCAAAAGGAATGTATGAAAAAGTTTTATTTAAAAACTTAGAGGAAAGTTATAAGGTTTTGATTAATAAAGAATTCAAATTTTGTTTGAAAAAAATAGAGATAAGATACAAAAAATGTAGAAAAATCTATAAGAAACAAAAGGAAAGAAGTATAATTGGATATGGTGCATGCAATATTTTCAAGGTTGGAACAGGCCATGTTAAAATGGAATAAAGTAGAATAATAAAGGCGACTCATTAAATCGATTTTTTTAAGAGATTTTGATTAGTGAGTCGTTAATTTTATAATAGAAAAATACTTGGGATCAAAAATAAAAAATCGTGAGTTCAGAGAAGTTGATTTTATAGAGTGGTTCCCTGTAATAATTTTATAAAAATCATTTCTAACTTGTATTAAATTTCACATGTAAAAATTTGAAAAACTGCTTATAGGTATATAATTAAGTGTTGGCAAAAATTTTATTATAAAGAGGATAGCATGAGAAATTTAATAAAGAAAAATGCTGGATCTTTACAAAAGAACCTAGATACAGAAGTATAGTTAATTATATATTCTTTGGAGTTTGTACGACACTAGTAAATGTTGTTACATATTTTATTTTTGTATTACTATGGTATGGAAGTTAGACCAGCGAATTTAATATCTATAACATTATCGATTTTATTTGCATATTTTTGTAAATGCTAAGTATGTATTTAATTCGAAGGCTGTAGGATTTAAGAAGGTATTTTATGAACTTATTAAATTCTTTACAGCTAGATTATCTACGCTTGTTATAGAAGTATTTGGAGTTGAGTTATTCATTTACTTAGGAATGAATGCTTATTTAAGTAAATTTATTATTCAATTCTGTAGTACTTGTTGCTAATTATGTTATTAGTAAATTTTTAGTTTTCACAAAGGAGAAAAAAATAACTAATGAAATGGTTTTATTACTGATATGGATGGAACTTTTTAAATGATAAAAAGAAGTTGCACCAAATGCGAAAAGATGTAATAGTAAAACTGCAAGATAAAGGAAGTAAATTCATAATTGCCACGGGAAGACCTGATATTGCGGTTAAGCATTATTATTACAACTTAGGGATGAACGATGTAGTTATTTCTAATAATGGAAGTTTAATTAGAAATCTATCAACAGGTGAAATAGTTTATCAAAAAGAGTTTTAAGATAGAAGAAATTGAAAAAATTTACAGTATGTTTAAAGAATTAAATGATGATGAAATAGAATTTCACGTGTATACATTAAATTATATTTATTGCACGCACTTATCGTTTAGTATGGCTAGAATGAAGAAACTTGAAACGGATATGCCAGAGGAACTGAAAACGCCAATGTATATTCATGATGACATTATAGGTGAAATCAAAAAGAATAATGAAGATTGTCAAAAAAATTATGATGATTGCTAAAAAAATCATGAGAAAGTAGTGAATTTCTTTAACAAGGTCAGTGGAGTTCTAGAAGTTGATGGTACATTCTCAGCGACTGATTTCTTCGACATTATGCCAAAAGGGTGCAATAAAGGTACTGCAATAGAAAAACTAGCTGAATATTACAATTCTCCAATTGAAGATTGTGTAGTATTTGGTGATAATTTCAATGATAAAGAAATGTTTGATGTAGCAGGCTGGAGTGTTTGTCCAAGTAATGCTAAAGAAGAAATTCAAGAAATGTGTGATGAAGTTATCGGAAATAATAATGATTTTTTTCTGTCATTAAATATGTGAAGATTATTACGAAAAAAATTAAATAAATACTTGATAACTTAGCGAAAAATTTGATAAATTAGAAGGTAGCGTATTAATTACCTATATAGCGATTTACATATAAATAATTTTTATATTTGATTACTATAAATTGTACAATGAAAAAAATAAAAATAAAGGAGAACTTTCATGAGAGGAAGAAGAAATGAGAAGAAAAAGTTCAGTAGAATTATTGCTTTTTTATCATTAGTTGTTATTATTCTTACATCAATAGGATTAACATCAAAAATCTAATGCTGAAAAAGTAAATCTTGGACTGGATCTTCAAGGAGGATTTGAGGTACTATACCAAGTAGAACCTCTTAAAGAAGGTCAAACTATAGATGAAGCAGCTGTTAAGGCAACTGCCGACACTATTAGTAGACGTATTAACATACTTGGGGTAAGTGAACCGGTTATTACTGTTGAATCAGGAAATAGAATTCGTGTTGAACTTGCAGGGGTAAAAGATCAAGAAACAGCTCGTAAAGTATTATCAACGCAAGCGAACTTAACTATTCGTGATATTGAAGACAAGGTATTGTTAGACGGTTCTGATTTAGAAGAAAACGGAGCATCTCAAGGATTCGATCAAAATAACAAACCTGATGTTAACTTGAAATTAAAAGATGCTGATAAATTTGGTAATATTACTTCAGAAATCAGTAAACGTCCTCAAGGTCAAAACTTAATGGTTATTTGGATGGACTTCAATGAAGGAGATTCATTTAAGGCTGAAGCGGCTAAAGAGAAACCTAAATATGTTTCTGCGCCACAAGTAGCACAAACTATTAACTCAAAAGATGTTCAAATTACTGGTAACTTTACTGTTAAAGAAGCTAAAGAAATGGCAGCGTTATTAAACTCAGGTGCTTTACCTGTAAAATTAACAGAAATTTACTCTAACTCTGTAGGAGCTCAATTCGGTGCTGATGCGTTAAATCAAACAGTATATGCAGGAGCTGTAGCTTTAGCAATTATTTGTTTATTCATGTTAGTTATTTATCGTGTTCCTGGATTCGTAGCGAGTGTAATGATGGTCGCATACGTATATATTACGGTAGTATTCTTCAATATGATTTCAGGTGTATTAACACTTCCTGGTATTGCAGCCTTAATTCTTGGGGTTGGTATGGCGGTCGATGCTAATATCATCATGTACGAAAGAATTAAAGAAGAAGTACGTGCAGGGTATCCACTGAAAAAAGCATATTTAGATGGAGCTAAGCAGTCGTTATGGACAATCTTTGACTCGCAGTTTACTACAGTTATTGCTGCGATAGTACTATTTATCTTTGGTACAAGTAGTGTTAAAGGTTTTGCGACAATGTTATTACTATCAATACTTGTCAGCTTTATAACAGCGGTATTTGGTACAAGATTATTACTTAGCTTATTAGTAAACTCTAATATTTTTAACAAATACCCAGGCTACTTCGGTGTTAGTAAGAAGAGCATCCATGAAACTAAGTTTGGTATAAATTCACTTAACTTAAGTACTAAATTCGAATGGTTAAGCTTTACTAAGCACATGAAAAAATTCTTTGCGTTAAGTATTGCAATTATGATAGCGGGATCTATTTCTAGGAATGAATAAACTTAACTTAGGAATTGACTTTTTCTAGTGGTACTCGTATAGATGTAGCTGCAAAATACGGAATTATCTATAGATAAAGTTCAAGAAGACTTAAATAACTTAAAAAGTAAAAGAAGAAAAAAATAGTTTTATCACCAGATAAAAAAACAAGCAACAGTTCACTCTAAAGAGAGCTTTGCACAAGATAAAATCAATTGAAATAAAAAGAATACTTTGCTAAAAAAATATGAAAAAGATGCTAACCTAAGTGTTGTATCTCCAGTAATTGGTAAAGAATTAGCTAAAAAAATGCATTATTCGCGTTAATGTATGCTTCTATAGGTATTATCATCTATGTAGCATTTAGATTTGAATGGCGTATGGGACTTACGAGTGTTATCGCCTTACTGCATGACGTATGTATCATCATTTTCATAGCGAGCTTATTAAGATTAGAAATAGATATTACATTCATCGCTGCGGTATTAACAATTGTAGGTTACTCGATTAACGATACTATCGTTACATTCGACCGTATTCGTGAACATATGCGTCATGAGAAAGTACTAACATCTAAAGAACAAATTTACAAAGTAGTAGACGTATCGCTAAGACAAACGTTAACTCGTTCTATTAATACAGTATTAACAGTTATAATTACTGTAGTAGTGATGTTACTACTAGGAAGCAGTTCAATCTACTCATTCAACGTAGCGTTACTTATAGGATTAATCTTTGGTTTATATTCATCATTATTCATCGCAGCACAATTATGGGCAGTATTAAAAGTACGTGAATTAAACAAAAAAGGAAAAATCGAAGTAAGTGTAAGACAATCTCCAAGAGAGAGAAAAGAAAACGATAAAGTTTTAGTATAGAATTATAAAGACTCAAAAATTAAGGAAACTTAATTTTGGGTCTTATTTTTAATGGCTTTATTTAGTTTATGAAAATAAGGAGAAATAAATAAGTCCTCTTACCAGATAGCGGTGGTCAAAAATACAATAAGGTTAATCTAATGTGCAAGTTATCATCTTGAGGTACGTGCTAGTAGTCGAGATTATATCAGAAGAGCGCTACTTTTTTTGGATTAATTTATAATTACGAAAAAGATTCATTAAATTATAGATGATTTATTAGTAAAAATAAAAAAATATATTGAAATAAGTATAAGAATTAAAAACTTTGTATAGACAATTTGAGTTTTAATGGAAAAAGGACACTATGTAGTCATATAACTATACATAAAAATTAATTAGAATATAATAAGACAAGTTACTTTTTAAAAATATAGATGTTTATGATAGAATATTTAAGTAAATTTTAGGTTAATTTACTATAATGTTAATTAAAAAGAAAATTCAAAAAAAGGAGAAGTTATTTATGGTAGGAAAAAAATAATATAAAAAAACGCCACGAACTTCGTGGAGAAAAAAGTTGAAACTTACTCCATAAAAAAATTCAAAGTTGGAGCAGCGAGTGTTCTAATCGGAGTAGGTATATTCTTCGGAGCTGGAACAGTAGAAGCTAGTGATAGTGTATCTCAATCACGAGAAGCTACTAATAGTCCAGATGGAGGAGCGAATACCGCTAATATCGTTTCAGAAAAATGCTGTAAAAACCAGCAGCTAATAAAAATTGTGAATACTCATGAAAAAGTAGCAGAAGCTGTTGTAGGAAAGTTAGCAGCTCAATCAGATGAAAATAATCAAGATAAGGCACTTTTTAACTAAAAATTGAAGAATTAAAAAGCTCAATTAGAAAGAGTTAAAAAAATAATACAAAACAAAAAAATCATTGATTGATGAAGCAACTAAAAAAAGCTTGAATCAGCAGAAACGTTATTAGAAAAATAATGCTACTCAGGAAGAAATAGATAAAAAGCTAAAGAAATCAGTTCTTATGTATCAATTTTTAAAAATCTATCAAAAACAGAAGTAAAAAGATAGTGAAAATAATGACAAAAAAATTGAAACAGCAAAAAGAAGTAGATAACTCTTCAAAAGAGACATTAGAAAAGTCAAAAAAATTCAGAGGAATTAAAAAGTTAGTGAGGAATTATCGAAAGCAGTTGTTAATGCGGCAGATTTATCTTCAGTAGATGATAAAAAAGTAGTCGAAGAAGCAAAACAAGTTCTTAAAGAAGTAAATTCTTCTTTAGAAAATTCAACTCTAACAAAAGCTGAATTAGACGAATTATTCAAGCGTGCTGAAAAAAGTCGTAATTCTGTTGTGAATGCAATTACAAGATTAATGAGTGGAAGACGTGATGTTCGTAATGGTAACGAAATTCCAAAAACAGACGGATTCCGTGCAGATGGTACTGTTAGTGATAAAGCACTTTATGGTCATTTAACATTTTTAGATTCTAATGGAAATAGCAAAAATGTAAGTGAAGATACTATCCCAGTAGTAAGTAATGGAGATGGAAAACGTCTTTTAAAATTAAGATTAGACTTTTCAAGTTCATCAGCAACACCAATCAAAGATGGTAAAATTCGTTATATTATTCCAAAAAAACATTTATACACAGAGGGAAATGCGAAACCAACGCTTTCTAACTCAGCGTTAGCAAGTGGGGCTCCAAAAGATCTTTCAGATAATGATAATTATATTTATGAAATTCCATTGAATACGATTACTGGTGGTGCGGTAGGTCAAATTAATATTGAACAACAAATTAGTTCATCAATTGACAAGAGTCCATCAGCTGGTGATACAACTATTGCTAGAGCAGAATTTTTATCGTGGGGATGAATTAATTTCAACAACTACTGCGACAGCTAGATATGATTATCTATCTCAAATCTTTATAAAGAGTCTGATAAAAAAAGAAAAATAAAAAAATCTTTTTGATTATGTTCCAGGTTACTATGATAGAGATTTAATTGTTGGATCTAAAAATCCAGATGGGTCATTTAGTCCAATTAAAGGAAATACTTTTACTCTACCATTTATTACATATGATGCAGGGAAAGATTTCTTACAAGGTACAGATCGATCAGATAAAAATGGTAATGGTCGTCTAACAGATGTAGATTATACGATTACAGGTATTCCAGAGTTTCTGGAATTGGTTCCAACAGTTGAAACAAATCGCTATTGGACTTTAGAAGGAAATGTTGCTAAGTTAAATTACGATAAAGCATCTGTAGATAAATATAAGAGACCTACAAGAGTTGGGGCAGAAATTAATAATAATGGTCCGGTCTTCCGTGTAAAAGAAGGATATTTTGATACTCCTCAAAAAATGGAAGAATATTTAAGTTCTAATGGTGGTAAAAAAGTTAATATTGAATACAAGGCAATTGGTCATCGTCCAGATGGATCTACTTATACTCAAATATTAGCGACATCAGAAGCTTTAAATAATCAATTAAAATTCTCGATTGGTGATGATCGTCCAGCGCCTATTCCGGCGCAACGTATGGCATTTGGAGTTACAACACCAAATAAACAACGTTTATTCTCTAATCAAAGTGATACGGATGAATTTAATGTTTCATATGGCTACAATTCAGGTCCATTAAGAGATGAAAACGGTGCAATGACTTCAAGATCATTAAAAGGTAATGGAGATAAACTAGATAATAATTATTTCGTATATTCTGTGCCAACAGATAAACCAAATACTTACTTTACTCACTTCCAACTAACTGAAACAACTGCAAATGTCATCCAAAAAGATGGAACAACTAAGCTTGAATATTATAATAATTCAGAAGCAAGTAAACAAAGCTTTAATTATAAATTTGCAAAACCATTTAAATTATATGGGGTAAAAGCAGATGGAACTCGTGAAGAGTTAAAAGAAATGTCAACAGCTAATCAATTATATGAAGAAGTTGAAATTGATAAATCAAAAAAATTCACACGTTTAGTCTTAGAGCATCCAGATATCGCTGATAAATTTATCGAAGCTGGGGATAACTTCGTTCCACTAGGATTCAGATCGACTGTTCGAACTACAATGGCTAATTGGCAAGAAATGGCAGCAAATGATAATATTACACGTCATGAAAATAATATTGGAGTTAGCTTATCAACTAGTGGGAACTCATTAGATGCTGCGTCAACAATGACTTATCCTGCAACAGTTAATAAGAATGGTTATAATACTGCAGTTCATACAAAAGAACGTTTCACAGCAGGGTTAGCTATTAGTCCTGTTTTACCAAATGGTGATAAAAATGCTGCAAGTTATGATGCAAACCGCGGAAATGATAAGAATAATATTAGTCGTCAACAAATCGTACCATTTATGGTCCGTTATACAGCACCTGAGTATTTTAATAACGCAATAAAAACTGAAGATGGCAAAAAAGTACTGAAGTCAGAAGAATTAGATGAAAGTATTAAAAATGCGACAGTTATGTTAGTGGCAGATTCAGCACTTCCATTGACGAATTTCCGTATGCCAATGGATAACAAACTATATTCAAATAAATTCTCGACACAAGGTAGACCAAACTACAGTGCGGGAGATTATGAAAATGTCGTAAAAGATACAGAGACTATTAATCCAGATAAAATTATAAAAGATTATAAAGGTCAAAAAGGGAAAACAGCTTATATCTTTAAAGCAAAAGATTTAGGACTAAAATCTGTTGACTTAAACTTAAATCAATTGAACAATGATGGACCTGTAGCTTTAACTTTCGAAGTTGTCAACAATGGTCAAGCAGAAAATGGAACTTATCACATTGATTCATACTTAGTATGGGATAAAGAGTCACAACGTTTAGTAGGTAAGGATCCAAGCTTAAGTGCGGATATTTTAGAAGGACATGAAGCTGGACGCCAAGTTGCTAAAGCAACTACAGACGTAACATTAAAAGTAGCATCAGAATACTATACACAATTAACGATTGCTAAGCAAAATGAAGTCGGAGTAATGGGAATTATCAATGTTAAAAATGGTGAAGATGTTGTTCTTACACCATCTGTAACAAATGCAGCTGATGCACCAGCACTGTTAAAAGAAGTAATGGTAGAAATTCCTAAGAATTATGGTGAACCTCACAAAGTAGCGGAAACAAGTCTGAAAGGACCAATCCCAAGTACAGCTGATTATCACGTGGTATATACAACGTCTAAAGGAACAAATGCAGAAAAAACTGTAGCACAATACGTAACTGCAGATCAGATAACAGATTGGAGTACTGTTACAGCTGTTAAATATGTATTCGATAGAGAATATATTCTTAATAAAGGTGAAACATTCCAAACAAAATTTGATGTTCATGTACACGAAGACAACCCTAACTTGGTTGAAGGACAATCACAAGTATGGCTTAAAGATGGAAAAGATGCATGGTTAGAATCAAATAAAGTAGGTCTAATAACAGAGGATCAACGTGGTAAATTAAAAGTAAGACATTTTAACTTATCAGGTAATGATATTATGACTGAAACTAGTGATAAAGGATTCCAAAACGATCCATATACTACTTCATCATACGATATCATCGATAGAGCAAATGATGGAAAAGCTTATATCTATAGCCATGTTCATACAGAATCAGATGCTACAAGTGGAACATATGAAAAACAAAAAACTAAACAAGTAATCTACGTTTATGTAGAAGCTGATCGTAAAGAGGAACGTAAAGAAGTAACTCGTACAATCAACTATGTAGAAAAAGATAATGAAGGAAATGTCATTTTCGGTAAGAGAACATTTACACGTCCAGCTAAGCGAGTTGTTTATACGATTAAAGAAGGACCAAGAACTGGAGAGAAAATCTACGGACCATGGCAAAGAGTTCATAATTCAACTCCTTTAGATTGGCCAACTGAAGTTTCTCCTACTGGTAATAATGAATATAATCTAGTTGGTAGAAAAGATGATGAAACAATTAAAAATGTTGAGAAAGAACCAATTGTAACATGGAAAGCTCCAAATGATGATATTCAAGTTGATCCAGTAACAGGAAAAGTAACGATTGCAGCGAATAAAGTAAAAGCTGGAACAGAAATTACTGTAGTGACAAAAGATTCAAACAACACATTAACAAATGTTTCTTCAAAAGATGAAGCAGGCAATAAAGTGATTTCTCCATTAGCTTCAGAAACTACACGATTAGAAATTACTTATGTTCCTAAAGGACAAACAGAGCCAATTACTTCTATCGTTACAAAAGAAGGAAATAGATGGACGACAACAGATACTAACATTACTGTAAATGCATCTACTGGAGAAGTAACAATTTCTAAAGATAAGAGAGAATTTGGTCAAAACGTTACAACTGTAGCGAAAGATAGTGCCGGTAATAGTACTACTCTACCTGCAATCAGTAATAAGAAAGATGCTACAATAAAACCAGTAACTGAAGCATTTACTATGGATATTACTTATACTCCTGCTGGGCAAGAAGCACCGGTAACAGTAACTGTATCAAGAGATATTATTGAAAAATAAAGAATATACAGTTCTTTATGAAGCTAAAAAAGGTTCAATCAATATTAATTATGTAGATACAGAAGGTAATGTTATTAAAACTAAGCAGGCTTATGTATCTGAGCAAAAATTAAGAAATGCTACGGATGTTGATGGTACAGAGCTTAATGGACCTAATAAAGCAAGTTATAACATAGGTGCTCTTCCGGCTGAGAAAAGAGAAAAATTCAGACCTGGTAAGATTACATTGGAAGATGGAAAAATCTATAACTTTAGAACAGTGAAACCAAACACACCAAGAGAGTACGGTAATTTAGTAGAGGGTACTACAGAGATTACTTATGTCTATGAATTAGCCAAAGGTACTGTAAGAGTTAAATATCAAGATACTGATGGTAGAGGATTTGGTTTAGCAGACAAGGTTATTAAAGATAATGTTCCAACTGGAGAAGCGTACGATACTACAACTTCAGAAAATAAACCAACTCGTTATGAAACAGCTGACGGAAAAGTTTATGAATTAGTAACTACTGCTAAGACAGACGGTAATGTTCAATATGATGCTAATGGTGTAAGAACAAATGTAAACCAAGCTACAAAAGCAGAACCATCTGGTACAGTTGCTGAAGGAAATAAAGAAATTACGTATATTTATGAGTTGAAAAAAGGAAGCGTAGTTGTTCACTATATTGATACAGAAGGTAATAAGATTAAAGATGATCGTACTGATAAAGATAATGTTGTTACTGGAACACAATATAATGTAACTGATGCAACTAATAAACCAGCCAAAATTACAACGACAGAAGGTAAAATCTTTGAACTAGTAACTGAAGCAAAAACTGAAGGTGAAGTTCAATATGATGCAACAGGAGTTAAGAAAGACTCTGCAGCAGTCGAAGGACGTGTTAAAGCTGAAACATTAGAAGTAACTTATGTTTATAAAGAGAAAAAATCTGGTGTTACTGTTAAATATGTAGATAGTCAAGGTCGTCCACTTGCAGGAACTGCAACAATGCCTGGAGATATAACTGAAACAGTAACGGCTGATGGATTAAAACCTGTAACAGATGCAAGTATTAAATCTGACTATGATGTTACAAGTAAAAAAGCTAAGAAGATTACAACTGAAGATGGTAAAGTTTACCGACTAATTGCTGATAGAGATGGTTTACAAGCAGGATCTAAACCAGCAACTGGTAAAGTAGAAGAAAACGAAATCACTGTAACTTACCAATATGAGTTACTAGGAAGCGTAGTGACTAAATATGAATTATCAGATGGTACGAAATTAACAGGTGCATTAACATTTGATAATGCAACATCTGCAACAGAAGTTGGAGAAAAAGGTTTAGCAGTTGCAAATGCAACAGATGTATCAAATGGTACAAACTATGATGCAAGTACGCCAGCTAACAAACCGAATAAGATTACAACAGCAACTGGAGAAGTATATTACCTAGTATCTTCTGATAATGGAGTAAAAGCTGGCTCAGCAACAGTTACTGGAACAGTAGAAGAAGGTAAAACAAAAGAAGTTACTTATGTCTACGAAAAAGCAGGTTCAGTAGTGATCAAATACATTAATACTGATGGAACTGAAATCAAAACATCTGTACAAGATTCTACAAATGTTAAACCAGGAACAGCTTACAACGCAGCTGAAAATGATGAAAAACCAGCAACAATTGAATTTAACAACAAGAAATATAAACTAGTTACAAAAGCAGGTACTACTACAACTAACGCAACTTACAGTGCAGAAGCAGTTGTAACAAACGGAGAAAACGTTGGAGCTGTGGAAGGACAAGTAGTAGCAGGAAAAACACTTGAAGTAACATATGTATATGAAGAAGTTAAAGGAAATGTTCTAGTTAAATATGTAGATGAAAAAGGAACTCCACTAGCAGGAACAGCTTCAATGCCAGGTGATACAACTGAAACAGTAACAGCAGATGGCGTAAAAGCAGTTACTGAAGCAGAATTAGGCTCAAGTTATGATAATAAAGTAGCTGAGAAAAAAGCTACTAAGATTACAACAGCAGATGGAAAAGTATATGCACTTGTAACAGAAAACAATGGGGTATACAATACATCAGCGCCAGAAACAGGAACAGTAACAGAAGCTGATCAAGTAGTAACATTCGTCTATAAAGAAGTTAAAGGTAACGTAGTCGTTAAGTATGAAGATACTGAAGGTAACGTAATCGCTGAAGATGAAAAAGACGAAACAGATGCTTCTCTAAACGTTAAATACGATACAGCAGATCACAAAAAAGCTGAAATCACTAAAGATGGTATTAAATATTACTTAACAGCTAAAGAACTTAAAGACGGTTCTAGCCCAGCTACTGGAGATGTAGTAGAAGGAACAACTACAGTAACTTACGTTTATGAAAAAGCTGGATCAGTAATCGTTAACTACCAAACTGTAGATGGAACTCCATTAGTAGGAACTGCAGATGGTAAAGATATTGCTTCAGGTGCAAAAGACACAACAGATGCTAAAGCAGGAACTGAGTACAACACTGCAGACAACGGAATGAAACCAAATCGTATTACAACTGCAGAAGGAAAAGTATACGAACTAGTTTCAGATGCAACTAAAGGTGATGAAACAGGTACTGTAGAATCAGGTAAAACTAAAGAAGTAACATACGTTTATAAAGAAGTAACTGGTGATGTAGTAGTTCACTACGTTGATACAGAAGGTAATGTAATCGCTGAAGACGAAAAAGACGAAACAGATGCTTCTCTAAACGTTAAATACGATACAGCAGATCACAAAAAAGATGAAATCACTAAAGACGGTGTTAAATACTACCTAACAGCTAAAGCACTTAAAGACGGTTCTAAAGAAACTGGAGACGTAGTAGAAGGTACAACAGAAGTAACTTACGTTTATGAAAAAGCTGGATCAGTAATCGTTAACTACCAAACTGTAGATGGAACTCCATTAGTAGGAACTGCAGACGGTAAAGATATTGCTTCAGGTGCAAAAGACACAACAGATGCTAAAGCAGGAACTGAGTACAACACTGCAGACAACGGAATGAAACCAAACCGTATTACAACTGCAGAAGGAAAAGTATACGAACTAGTTTCAGATGCAACTAAAGGTGATGAAACTGGTACAGTAGTAGCTGGAGAAACTAAAGAAGTAACATATGTTTATAAAGAAGTAAAAGGTAACGTAGTCGTTAAGTATGAAGATACTGAAGGTAACGTAATCGCTGAAGATGAAAAAGACGAAACAGATGCTTCTCTAAACGTTAAATACGATACAGCAGACCACAAAAAAGATGAAATCACTAAAGATGGTGTTAAATATTACTTAACAGCTAAAGCACTTAAAGACGGTTCTAAACCAGCTGCTGGAGATGTGGTAGAAGGAACAACTACAGTAACTTACGTTTATGAAAAAGCTGGATCAGTAATCGTTAACTACCAAACTGTAGATGGAACTCCATTAGTAGGAACTGCAGACGGTAAAGATATTGCTTCAGGTGCAAAAGACACAACAGATGCTAAAGCAGGAACTGAGTACAACACTGCAGACAACGGAATGAAACCAAACCGTATTACAACTGCAGAAGGAAAAGTATACGAACTAGTTTCAGATGCAACTAAAGGTGATGAAACTGGTACAGTAGTAGCTGGAGAAACTAAAGAAGTAACATATGTTTATAAAGAAGTAAAAGGTAACGTAGTCGTTAAGTATGAAGATACTGAAGGTAACGTAATCGCTGAAGATGAAAAAGACGAAACAGATGCTTCTCTAAACGTTAAATACGATACAGCAGACCACAAAAAAGATGAAATCACTAAAGATGGTGTTAAATATTACTTAACAGCTAAAGAACTTAAAGACGGTTCTAAAGAAACTGGAGACGTAGTAGAAGGTACAACTACAGTAACTTACGTTTACGAAAGAGCAGGACAAGTAGTCGTTAATTACCAAACTGAAAATGGAACTCCATTAGTGGGAACTGCAGATGGTAAAGATATTGCTTCAGGTGCAAAAGACACTGTAGATGGAAGACCAGGATCTGATTATGATACTTCTGATAACGGAATGAAACCAAACCGTATCACAACGGCAGAAGGAAAAGTATACGAATTAATCCCTCAATCAACTAAAGGTGATGAAACAGGTAAAGTTAAAGCTGGAGAAACTACAGAAGTAACTTACGTGTACAAAGAAATCACTGGTAATGTAGTAGTTCACTACGTTGATACAGAAGGAAACACATTAGCTGCAGATACTAAAGATGTAGAAAATGGATCACTAAGTGAGAAATATGACACAACTGACAACAAACCAGCTAAACTTGAAAAAGATGGAGTAGTTTACTACTTAACAGCTAAAGAACTTAAAGAAGGATCTAAACCAGAAAACGGTGCTGTTGTAGAAGGTACTACAGAAATCACTTATGTATACGAAAAAGCAGGACAAGTAGTAGTTCACTACGTAGACAAAGATGGAAATACACTTCAAGCGGACGCTGTTGATACTAAAGACGGTAAACCAGGAGCTAAATACGATACTTCTGATAACGACATGAAACCAACTCGTATCACGACTCCTGAAGGAAAAGTATACAAACTTGTACCAGCATCAACTAAAGGTAACGAAACTGGAGATGTTGAAGCAGGTAAAACTACAGAAGTAACATATGTGTATGAAGTGGTAAAAGGTAACGTAACAGTAACTTACAAAGATACTGAAGGTAAAGTGATTGAAGGATACGAAACACCAAAAGATGCAGAAAAAGATGCACCAACAGGAAAAGACTTCAACACAGCAACAGAAGCGTTGAAACCAACTAAGATTACAACGCCAAGTGGCAAAGTATACAACCTAGTACCTGACCGTACAGACGGAACAGAGAGTGGAAAAGTAACAGAAGAACCACAAAATGTAACTTATGTATATGAATTAGCAAAAGGTAACGTAACAGTAACTTACAAAGATACTGAAGGTAATAAGATTGAAGGCTATGAAACACCTAAGGATGCAGAAAAAGATGCACCAACAGGTAAAAACTTCGATACAACAACACCTGAACTAAAACCAGCTAAGATTACAACGACAGATGGAAAAGTATACAACTTAGTACCAACACGTACAGAAGGAAACGAAAAAGGTAAAGTAACAGAAGAACCGCAAAACGTAACTTATGTATATGAATTAGCAAAAGGTGATGTAACAGTAACTTACAAAGATACTGAAGGTAACAAGATTGAAGGATACGAAACACCAAAAGATGCAGAAAAAGATGCACCAACAGGAAAAGACTTCAATACAGCAACAGATGCGTTGAAACCAACTAAGATTACAACGCCAAGTGGAAAAGTATACAACCTAGTACCAGAACGTACAGAAGGAACAGAAAGTGGAAAAGTAACAGAAACACCACAAAACGTAACATATGTATATGAATTAGCTAAAGGTGATGTAACAGTAACTTACAAAGATACTGAAGGTAATAAGATTCCAGGTTATGAAACACCTAAGACTGTGGAATCACAATCACCAACAGGAAAAGAGTACACTACTGTAACAGAAGCGTTGAAACCAACTAAGATTACAACGACAGATGGAAAAGTATACAACCTAGTACCAACACGTACAGAAGGAAACGAAAAAGGTAAAGTAACAGAAGAACCACAAAACGTAACATATGTATATGAATTAGTTAAAGGTAATGTAACAGTAACTTACAAAGATACTGAAGGTAACACAATTGAAGGATACGAAACACCTAAGGAAGCAGAAAAAGATCAACCAACAGGAAAAGACTTCAATACAGCAACAGACGCGTTGAAACCAAGTAAGATTACAACGACAGATGGAAAAGTATACAACCTAGTACCAGCACGTACAGAAGGAACAGAAAGTGGAAAAGTAACAGAAAAACCACAAAACGTGACTTATGTATATGAATTAGCTAAAGGTGATGTAACAGTAACTTACAAAGATACTGAAGGTAATAAGATTCCAGGTTATGAAACACCTAAGACTGTGGAATCACAATCACCAACAGGAAAAGAGTACACTACTGTAACAGATGTGTTGAAACCAACTAAGATTACAACGACAGATGGAAAAGTATACAACCTAGTACCAACACGTACAGAAGGAAACGAAAAAGGTAAAGTAACAGAAGAACCGCAAAACGTGACTTATGTATATGAATTAGCAAAAGGTGATGTAACAGTAACTTACAAAGATACTGAAGGTAATACAATTGAAGGCTACGAAACACCAAAAGATGCAGAAAAAGATGCACCAACAGGAAAAGACTTCAATACAGCAACAGAAGCGTTGAAACCAAGTAAGATTACAACGCCAAGTGGAAAAGTATACAACCTAGTACCAGCACGTACAGAGGGAACAGAAAGTGGAAAAGTAACAGAAACACCACAAAACGTAACTTATGTATATGAATTAGCTAAAGGTGATGTAACAGTAACTTATAAAGATACTGAAGGTAACAAGATTCCAGGTTATGAAACACCTAAGACTGTGGAATCACAATCACCAACAGGAAAAGAGTACACTACTGTAACAGAAGCGTTGAAACCAAGTAAGATTACAACGACAGATGGAAAAGTATACAACCTAGTACCAACACGTACAGAAGGAAACGAAAATGGTAAAGTAACAGAAGAACCACAAAACGTGACTTATGTATATGAATTAGCTAAAGGTAATGTAACAGTAACTTACAAAGATACTGAAGGTAATACAATTGAAGGCTACGAAACACCAAAAGATGCAGAAAAAGATGCACCAACAGGAAAAGACTTCAATACAGCAACAGACGCGTTGAAACCAAGTAAGATTACAACGCCAAGTGGAAAAGTATACAACCTAGTACCAGCACGTACAGAAGGAAACGAAAAGTGGTAAAGTAACAGAAACACCACAAAACGTGACTTATGTATACGAATTAGCTAAAGGTAATGTAACAGTAACTTACAAAGATACTGAAGGAAATACAATTGAAGGATACGAAACACCTAAGGACGCAGAAAAAGATGCACCAACAGGAAAAGACTTCAATACAGCAACAGAAGCGTTGAAACCAGCTAAGATCACAACGCCAAGCGGAAAAGTATACAACCTAGTACCAGCACGTACAGAAGGAAATGAAACTGGAAAAGTAACAGAAAAACCACAAAACGTAACGTATGTATATGAAGTGGAACTGCCAAAACCAGAGCCAAAACCAGAGCCTAAGCCGGAACCAAAACCGGAACCGAAACCAGAGCCTAAGCCAGAGCCAAAACCAGAGCCTAAGCCGGAACCAAAACCAGAGCCTAAGCCGGAACCAAAAACCAGAGCCTAAGCCGGAACCAAAACCAGATGAAAATGATAAAATAAGAATGTACAGTTTTGACAAAATAAAAAATGTACAAATAGGTTATAATAGTGCATATAAAAAAAGAAAGAGAGAAATATATGTACGTAAACCTAAAAATAAAACAAAAAAATATAAAAATAACTCAACTATCAGATTTAGAAAAATCTACGAGAACAAATGGAGGTGTTTAATTTGAAACCTAACTTTAGTGAATTAGCTAGAGTTTTTAAAGAAAGATAGACGTACAATAAAAAAGACATTATTACCAAGGAAAAACAAAACAAACAAGAAATAAAGCCATCAAAAAAATCGATGAATACACTGATTCATTAGATAAATTATTAGGAGGAGAATCTATACAAATATTCAAATCAAAAAGAATACTTTGGCAATATTTGGTAGATCAAACAGAATTGAATATCAGCTATTCTGCATTTAGATCTATTTATTAAAGAATTCAAAAATACAATGATTATTTTAAAAACAAATCACATAAGAGTTCTAAAGCTATACTCAGAGTAGAAACTATTCCCGGAGAACAAGCTCAAATAGATTGGAAAGAAGATGTAAAATTCACAACTAAATATGGAGAAAAAAATTGTCTTTAAATGTATTTTGTATGGTTTTATCATACTCAAGGTATAAAATATTTCATGTAACACTTTCAAGAAGTCAAGATGTCTTAATTTCATGTATAACTGAATGCTTTAGAACACATTGAAGGAGTTCCAAAAGTAATTGTATGTGATAATATGAAAACTACAATGGATAAAGCGCGAACTGTTAAGACATCTGGAGTAATTAATATAAAAGTTTCAAGAATATGCAAAAGAGATGGGATTTGAATTGAAACCATGTGTAGCATACAGACCACAAAACAAAAAGGTAAAGTAGAAAAATATAGTAAAATTACTAGATGAAATATATGCTTATAATGGTAAATTAGATTATACAGAATTAGTAGAATTGGTGAATAAAATAATGATGAGATGGAACCTACAAGTGCATCAAACAACAAGAGAGATTCCAATAATCAGCTTTACAAAAAGAAAAAGATTCCTTACTACCATTACCACATGAGAAAATAAGGAATCGCTATAAAATAACAACCCTACAAGTAAAAAGTAAATAAACAAGCAATGATTTCTTACAAAGTCCAATCAATATTCAGTACCAATTGAATATATAGGTAAGAAACTAAATCTACAAGTAGAAGATAATTATTTATACCTATATGATAACATGAAATTGGTAGTAAGTCATTTATTAAGTGAAAAAAGTTAAATTATAAAGAAGCTCATTATGAGCAATTTGTTAAACACACTTGGAATGATATAGATGAGAAAAAGATTAAAAGAACAAACTAAAAAGAAATCTAGCGATAATAGGAGAACGATTCAATGATAACAAATAGATCTAATTATACTAGATTAAAAGAGAATTTAGAATATCTTAATTTAAAGCAATTTAACCACAGACTAGATGAGATAATAGAACTAACTCAAAAATAGAACAATGTCAGTAATAGATATTCTATTGAAAACCAACAGATTATGAAGTAGATGTAAAAAGCAAAATGTAAAAAGAATCTATGATTAAAGTAGCTAATTTTCCTTATAATAGATCATTAGATGATTTTGATTTTTCATTCAATTCTGATATAAATGAATTAGAAATAAGGAACTTAGCTAGTTTAAATTTTATAGAAAAACAATAAAAAAATTTAATATTTATAGGTAATAGTGGTGTTGGAAAGACTCATTTAGCAACAGCTATTGGAAGATTGGCGGCTAGTTCTAGATATTCAACATACTTTATAAAATGTCATGATTTAATAGCAAATTTAAAAAGCCGCTTTTAGCTGAAAAATAGGCTAGAGCAGCTGATTAAAAACACTATTCAAAGTATAGATTATTGATTATAGATGAAATTGGCTATTTACCTTTAGAAAAAGGTGATGAAAAAGTTATTATTTCAATTAATAGACCGGCGTTATGAAAAAGAAGAGTATAATAGCCACATCTAATATTCCTTTTTTTCTGAATGGGCTACATTATTTAGCGATGACAAAGTGGCTTCGGCTATACTTGACAGACTACTTCATCATGCTTATGTAGTACCTATTATAGGTAATTCTTATCGATTAAAAAAATCATGTTAGTTTTGAATAATTGTACATTTTTATTTTGTCACTTTTGTACATTTTTATATTGACATTTACACCAGAGCCTAAGCCAGAGCCTAAGCCGAACCAAAAACCAGAGCCTAAGCCAGAGCCTAAACCAGAGCCTAAGCCGGAACTGAAACCAGAGCCTAAGCCAGAGCCTAAGCCAGAGCCGAAACCGAACCGAAACCAGAGCCTAAGCCAGAGCCAAAACTGGAACCAAAACCAGAGCCTAAGCCAGAGCCAAAACTGGAACCAAAACCAGAGCCTGCTGAACTGAAACCAGAGCCTAAGCCAGAGCCTAAGCTGGAACCAAAACCAGAGCCTAAGCCAGAGCCAAAACTGAACCAAAACCAGAGCCTGCCGAACTGAAACCAGAGCCTAGCTGAACTAAAACCAGAGCCTAAGCCAGAGCCTAAGCCGGAACCAAAAACCAGAGCCTAAGCCGGAACCAAAAACCAGAGCCTAAGCCAGAGCCTAAGCCGGAACCAAAACCGGAACCAAAACCAACTCCGGAAACACCAAAAACAGATGAATCTAAATCAACAATTTGGAAATCTGTTGATGGGGAAACTCTAATACCTAGAGAAAATGGTACGAAGGATAAATCTTCAATTCCAGGATATGAATTTGTACGTACTGAAAAAGATAAAGATGGAAATACAATCCATGTATATCGTAAAAATACAAAACCAGCTGAACCAACAAAACCAGTTGAACCAACAAAACGTTTAGCTAACACAGGTACAACTGAGACTAATACTGGATTAGCAGGATTAGGATTAGGAATCCTAGGTGGATTACTTGCAGCAGCAAGACGTCGTAAAAACGACAAAAACTAATTTAAAGTTTAGAATAAATCTTTAACATAGTAAAAAGCCCTCGAAAAAAATATCGAGGGCTTTTTGACTCTTTGTCAAAATTCGGTTGATTTGTAAGCGTCCAATAACGAGGTATCTATCCTCTAAACAAAAAAATTCCTTTATAATACAAACATAAAGAAGAAATGGAGGAAAACAAAATGTCAAAACAAATTGTACTATTAGACGTTTGCTATTCATCAAAAAGAAGGGAAATCTAATATGATTTTAATGAAACTCCGTAAGGGGAAAATGGAATAGGTGTTTTACGATTCCCTTTGACAAAGAACCAATTAAAATTGATATTGGATGCCTACCATCTAAAAAAATCATATTATAAAAAGTTAAATATATAGTACATTTATGTTTTATATGGTAAACTAGAATAAATAAATTTGAGAGGTGTAATATGTTAAAAAGTATATTAGAAAAATGTTTTATCTTCAGGAAGTAATGGAGCAGATGATAAAATTAAACAATTAATTAATAATATTATTGGTGAGAATCAAGTTCCATCGTTTGTCAGTGATATATTGAACAAAGCATTAGAATAACTAAATCAAGGTGCAGGATCAGTGCTTTCAGGCACTGATGATTAAATCATATTCTAAGGATAATTCATTAAAAATAGTGGAAGTGGTTTTAGTGATATAGCTGGAAATATTATTAATGCACTAATCAAAAAATAGTTTATGAAAAAGAAGCCGTGTTAATGGCTTCTTTTTGTATATTATTAGCATAACCTATGCTAGCAAGTCTCTCCACCTCAAGAAGAACCAGCTCCTGCTGTACAACCATAACAGTGCATACCAGTAACAATTCTACGTACACCTGTATGATTATCTACAAGTTGACTCACATGGTTAACTTCACCGGAGATTTTAAGCTTTTCAATGTAGTTAAAATCACAATCATATAGTGAACCATCAGGACCAACAGAAATCATGTTTCTACACATAAGTCCTGGTAATGTTGCAGGATTATATGCTTTTAAAAAGTTTGTTCATATATCCTTCATATAAATCTTCTCTATGTAAAAAAATTCAGAGAATCTTCCTATAGGATTGTTTGTTATTGCGAATAGGTTATTAAAGACAATTTCAAAATTGTCATATAGTTTTTTCTTATACGTTTTTTCTAGTGCTTCTTGTTTAGGAGGTAAGAATGCTCCATTTGGATTATAGACTAGGTTTAAGATAAGGTCTTCTTCTTTACCATAACCTAGTTCATTTAGTCTTCTTAGTACTTCTATTGACTTAGGAAAAACACCTTTTCCACGTTGCTTAGCTACGACTTTTTCGTTGTAGTAGGGTAGAGATGCCACTACTTGAACTTTTAAGTCACGATATAGCTCTGGTATGTCTCTATAAGCTGGAACATCAAGGATGATTAAATTTGTCCTTACAATTATAGTTTTAGCATGCTGAGAGATTTCTTTTAAAAACCATCTAAAGTTCGGATTCATCTCAGGGGCGCCACCTGTAATATCCATTGTTTTATATTTACCAACCTTAAATGCTTCAATTATCTGTTCAAAAGTTTCTCGAACCATATTATTTTTTCTTGTAGGTCCACCATCAACGTGACAGTGACTGCATGTAATATTGCACAAACTACCTACGTTGATTTGCATAACTTCAGGAAATTCTTCAGTTAATAAATATTGTTTTTCCTCAACTTGGTCAAAAAAATTTAGGAATATTTAATTCTGTCATAATAATACTAGTTTGTTAATTTATCAGATAATTCTTTACTCTGAAGACCGTGTACAAGGGTAATACCAGCTTTCATTGCTGCTGCAACGTGGATAGCTTCTGCGATTTGATCTTGATCGCAGCCTTCTTCTAAACAAGTACTAGTATAAGCATCAATACAATAAGGACAAGCTTCAGCATGCGCTACAGCAAGTGCAATAAGTGCCTTCTCACGAGTTGTTAGTTCACCTTCAGCCATGACATTACCGTAGTAATTCATAAAGTTTTTTTCCAATAATCAGGTGCATCTTCACCAAATTTTCCTTCACCAAATTCTATTAAATGTTTCTTTTTTTAAAAATAATCTGCCATATTTATTCTCTCCTTTAAAAATTTGTATATAATTTTTATTATAAGTTAGTTTTGCATAAATAATCAATGAAATTGTTCTATTTATATAATACATAAAAATTAGTAAAAATGATTTTAAAATGTCATTCAAAAACGTATAAAAATCGCTTATCTTACATCTTTATACATTTTTTTGCTATTTCTTCCACAGGATACCCACGACGATACATCTTTTTGGTACTTTTGCATCTGCCACATTGTTTTTGCAGTATGATTTTTGTATCTTCTTGTAGATGTAGTGATAGGAGAGTCAATTACTGTAATTTTATAACTTAACGCACTTAAATCTTCTGATAGTTTATAATCTTCCATTAAAGGCATATCTTTATATCCTCCAACTTCATTAAAAACTTTCTTGGTTAGAAATATCGCTTGATCTCCAAAGGCAAGGTTAGTAATACTTGCACGCATATTAGAAACAAGTGAATTTATCCACATAGGAAAACTATTCGGATAGAATCTAATCTTTAGACAGCCGACTTCAGTTGGGCAAGCAAGTACTTTTTCTATTACATCTTTTTGAAGAACGCTATCACAATGAACGAACCATAGGATATCACCTTTAGCAATTTTCGCACCATAATTCATCTGATTTGCACGACCTTTTTTATCCGATAAGTGATATGTGTAACCGAAATAAGAGAGTTCATCTAATATTTCTTTTGTTTTATCTGTAGAACCACCATCAATGAATAATACCTCGTGTTCTTTTATATTATGCAAACAATATAGATTATAAACGAAATCACGTATTGTTTTTTCTTCGTTATAAATTGGCACAATAATAGTAATCATAAATACACTCCTAAAATAATAGTTAATATAATTATAACATGATAACAAAGTATTTCAAAATGATATTTCACTTTTAAATTTAGGACTTAAAAGTATTTTTAATAAAAAAATATAAATGAATTACAAAATATAGATTGACAAAATAAACTGTATCTATTGTATAATCACAGTAGATACAAAAAAACGTTTTTATTATCTAATTGAACTATTTAAATTATATTAAAAACAGATTAATTAGGAGGAGTATGATGAAATATAAAAATTTCTAATTTGTCATCTGTTCCGATATATCAGCAGGTGGCAACACAAATCAAAAAGTAATATTCTAAATGGTATCTTAAAAATATAATGATCAATTACCTTCTATTAGGAGCTTATCAAAAGAGTTAGAGGTTGGTATCATTACAGTAAAAAAATCATATGAGGTATTGTTACAAGAAGAGCTAATATATTCAAAAAGGTGCTGTTGGATATTTTCGTAAATGATATAGATTTAGCTACTGTATTAACGATAAAAAAAGAAGAATACTTAGACGAACTTAAGAGTATAATTGATAAGGCTGTTAATGATGGACTTAATATAAAATGATATTAAGGATATATTTAATAGTATATTGGAGGAAAAGAGTTATGATAAAAAGTGAATAAATTATTGATTAATAAAAGAACATTTCAACTTGGACCAATTGATTTGGAGTTTAGAAGAAGGGGTATGTCTATGCAATTACAGGTAACAGTGGAAGTGGTAAAAACATTATTTCTTCAAACATTATTAGGAGGTTTATCTTCAGAGAAAAATGTAATTACTTATGATAATCTAAATTTTCATGAAAATGAAGTAGATATTAAAAATCTTTACTCTTATGTGGCAGATAGACCGTTATTTCTCTGATTCATTACGAGTAGATGAGGTGCTTTATAAAATATACAAATTAGATGAAAGATTTAATATAGAGAAATGTTTTGAATTTTTGAGTAAAACATAAAGTATATCGTCATAAGAAAAATATATGAACTATCACAAGGAGAGAGGAAAAATATTATTATTTTCTATAGGAATTTATACAAAATCTAAAAGTATTAGTTTTAGACAATCCATTTTCTGGTGTTGGTTTAATAGCTAGAAAAGAAATGATAGTACTTCTTAGAGAATATATGGATGAAGATAAAACAATCATTATAGTGACTGAAGAACCATATGTAATACAAAAAACCTAGTCGATTATATTATTGTATTTTGAAAAATGGTCAGAATTACTAGTAAGGAAGACGTGGTAGAGTTACAAGAACGATTTCAAGACTAATGATATAGAGAGAATATTACTTACGCTATTGAAAGGGAGAGAATGAAAATGATTAAACAACAATATGAAACAAAAATTTGGAGCAATTTGGAATTTAATATCGAGCAGAAATTATAGTATGCCATTATTTTTATAAAGAGTTTATATATATTATATTACTTTGTAACAATAACGGTAATTCTAGAATTATTATTTGACAAAACATATATTTTACTAGCTTTTAATTAGTTCATTAATCATAGTAATTAAATGGAAGAAAATATGATGATTCTGAACAACAGTATATAGAATATCTTCCGATTTCAATGAAAAAAATAAAGTTAGATACATTTATTATACTACTTATGTAAGTTTATTCTTAGGAGGAATATTGCATTTCATATTAGATTTTCATATATCGTAGAGTCAGTGTCATAGAATATATTTATGCTATTAGTATCGTTATAGCGTTTATCTAATTTAGCTATAATACAAATGGTAAAATACTAAAAAAATCATTAATTTATTTCTTTATTTGGGATATATTAATATACCAATTTATTGTAAGTATAGTTAGATTTATTTTTACTGGGAGTTTATAGCTGCGTATATAGGACCTAAAATATGATAGTACACAATTTAATATAATAAAAATTATTGATTCTATTATTATTGATTGTAGTCTATCACTTTTATGAGTGTTGATGTTATAAATAGCATGAAGAAAGCAATACTAAAAGTAACTAAAGAACGAAAGAATAAAGATAGTGATGATCTTAGTATTATTAATAATTACTATTGGTTATAAATTTTATATAGATGCAGGCAAAAGATTTTTCTAGAGGGTGTCAAAAGAAGCATCGAAAACAGGTATTGTAACAATATACGAAAATTCAATTAAATTAAGATAAGAAAAACAGAATATTAATAAAGACAGTGACTTTTAAATAAATTAGTTACTGTTTTTACTATAAATATACTATAAAGAGAAGAGAAGATAAAAAAAGAAGACTTGGCTAACCAAATCTTCTTTTTATTAATAATTCTTATTTGAATTCTGCTGTGTTAACACGAACTCCAGGTCCCATAGTTGTAGTTACAGCTACAGATTTGAAGTAAGTTCCTTTAGCAGCAGCTGGTTTAGCTTTTAGCTAAAGCGTCTTGAACAGCGTTGAAGTTTCTCAACTAAGTCTTCAGTTGAGAATGAAACTTTACCGATTGGAGTGTGAACAACACCAGCTTTTTTTCAAAGACGGTATTCAACTTTACCAGCTTTGATTTCATTAACTGCTTTAGTAACGTCCATAGTTACAGTACCAGTTTTAGGGTTTGGCATTAATCCTTTAGGTCCTAATACACGACCGATTTTACCAACTTCTCCCATCATGTCTGGAGTAGCTACGATTACGTCAAAATCAAACCAACCTTGTTGGATTTTAGTGATGTATTCACCTTGTCCTACGTAGTCAGCTCCTGCCGCTCAGCCTTCTGTCGCTTTATCACCTTTTAGCAAAAAAACTAAAAACTTTAGCAGTTTTACCAGTTCCTTTAGGAAGAACTACTGCTCCACGAACTTGTTGATCGTTTTTACGAGTGTCAACTCCTAAAACGGAATGCAACTTCTACAGTTGCGTCAAAATTTTACTGTACTTGTTTTTTTAGCTAATTCGATTGCTTCTACTACAGAGTATAGACTAGAAGAATCTACTAATTTAGCTGCTTCAAGATATTTTTTACCTTTTTTTGCCATTATAATTATCCTCCTATTCTCCTATTAAGATACCCATACTTCTTGCAGTACCTTCAATCATACGCATAGCTGCTTCAACAGAAGCTGCATTTAAATCTTCCATTTTTAGCTCAGCGATTTCTTGAACTTGTGCTTTTGAAACTGTAGCAACTTTGTCACGGTTAGGAACAGAAGATGCTTTTTCAATTTTAGCAGCTTTTTTAAGTAATACTGGAGCAGGTGGTGTTTTAGTAACGAATGTAAATGAACGGTCTTCATATACTGAGATTACTACTGGAATGATTAATCCTGCTTGGTCTTGTGTACGAGCATTGAATTCTTTACAGAATCCCATGATGTTTACACCAGCTTGACCTAACGCTGGACCAACTGGTGGAGCTGGGTTACTTTTTACCTGCTGGTACTTGTAATTTAACAACTTTTTATAACTTTTTTTAGCCACGATAAAACCTCCTATATTTTTTTCGTGATGTGGTCATTTGAACGTCTTTGAGATTTTTTTCGTTCTCCCACTCAATCAAGTTTTTGTATTTTTACATACTTGAATATAATATCACAGATGGATAAGTAATTGCAAGTGTTTTTGTTAAGTTTTTTAAAAAAATTCTAACTTTATAATCATGAGTAAAAAAATATTTCTACTTAATTATTGAGTAGATAGTAAAAATAATACAACTAAGTTTATAATTATTCAAGTAATAACTATAAAAAAATTGTTATAAGAATTCGAATTATTCAAAGTTTATAAGTACTATATTATATAGTAGAAAAAAATTTTGTAGATAGAGTTTTTCCCTAAGTGAACTATTGACATTTCTCTATAGGTAGTGTAGAATTGTAATTATGGTATGTGATAAATTGTTAATGTTTTAAATATTGACAATAGTGCAATATCATAATAAAAAAATTTTTTTCAAAAATAGAAAGAGGTTGCAAGATGATTTATGGAATAATCAGTGTTGCAGCTTTTACTTGTTGGACTTTTTATTTGGATATATCATTTCAAAAAAATTCTATTCAAAAAAATTAGAATTATCTAAGCAAGATGCTGATCATATTATTGGAGAAGCAAGAAAAGAGGCTAGATATATAGTAGAAAAAAAGAAACTACTATAGCTAAAAAAAGAGGCTGAAGAGATAATTAATATTGCTAATAAAGAAGCAGAATTTAAAAAAACAAGATATTCAAAGACAAGAAGATAGAATCGTTCAAAAAGAATCTTCATTAGAACGTCAAACAGAACTTTTTAAATAAAAAAAGATGAATTGTTAAGTTCAAGAGAGATGAAATTGGAAGAAAAAAATCTCAATTACTTGAAGAAAAAAGTACTGAGATTAATCAACTTAAGATTCAACAAGAAACAGAGTTGCAAAGAATTGCAAACTTAACAGAAGAACAAGCTCGTGAAGAGATTATGGCCGCAGTTGAAACTGATATGGCTAAAGATATGGCAATATATATAAGAAATAAAGAACTAGAGGCGAAAAGCGTTGCTGATAAACGTGCTAAAGAACTTATCGTTCAATCGTTACAACGTTTTGCAACAGATGTAGTTAGTGAAACTACAGTATCTGTTGTAGATCTTCCTAGTGATGATATGAAAGGTCGTATTATCGGTCGTGAAGGAAGAAATATTCGTACTTTAGAAACATTAACTGGTGTTGACTTAATTATTGATGATACTCCAGAAGCAGTTATCCTTTCTGGATATGATCCAATTCGTCGTGAAATTGCTAAAACAGCGATTAAATCACTTATCGATGATGGACGTATTCACCCTTCAAAAATTGAGGAAGCTGTTGACAAAGCGCGTAAAAATATTGATCAAGTTATTCGAGATGCTGGGGAACAAGCTACATTTGATCTTGGAATCCACAATATGCATCCAGACTTAGTTAAAATTGTTGGTAAGTTAAAATATAGAACAAGTTATGGTCAAAATGGACTACAACACTCTATGGAAGTAGCGTATATCGCTGGACTTATCGCAGCTGAGCTAGACTTAGATGTTGCAACAGCTCGTCGTGCAGGTCTACTACACGATATTGGTAAAGCACTTGATCATGAGATTGAAGGTTCTCACGTTGAAATTGGTGTTGCTTTAGCACTTAAATATAAAGAAAATGCTATTGTTGTTAATGCAATTGCATCACACCATGGTGATACTGAACCAACAAATCCTATTTCTGTCATTGTTGCCACAGCGGATGCACTTTCTGCATCACGTCCAGGAGCTCGAAGAGAGTCATTAGAAAACTATATTAAACGTCTACAAAAACTTGAAGAAATCGCAAATGAACACAAAGGTGTTGAAAAAACATTCGCTATTCAAGCAGGTCGTGAGATTCGAGTAATCGTAAATCCTGAAGAAGTAGATGATACAAAAAAACTTACAAAAATTGCCAAAGAAGTTAAAAATAAAATCGAAGAAACGATGCAATATCCAGGAAACATTAAAGTTAATGTTATCCGAGAGGTTAGAGCGGTTAAGCTTGCAAGATAATGAATTAAGCGATTGGAAATTATCCGATCGCTTTTTTGTATAGTTATATGGATATAAATTTATAATATATATTTTGTTGAGATTATATAAAAAAATTATAATTAATTTTTCATGTTACTGTTAAACATATTTGTGAAAATAATATAAAAAGAAATAAATTTAATAGTAGATTGATAGCGATTGTATATTTCTAGTTTGAAACCTTATAATTGAAAAAAATAATAAATATGAATATTTAAAAAAATAAAAAAATATATATCTTTATTATTTAAGGGTATATAATGATGAAATATAGAGTAATTCAGTCAAAATAGTAATGAGAGTAAGTGAAATGATATCAGTTAATAATTTTTGATATATATTAAAAATGAAAAATATATAATAAGGTGCTATAGATACCGTGTTTGTTAATAAAATTTCCTTGTTGTATAATATCTGTAGAATATTATAAGGAGACAAAAGTTATGTCAGAATATATACATACAAAGGCTTATTTAGAGCCTCAAGAATTATATGAATACACTAGTAAAAAGGGTGTGGCTAAAGCTTCGGGGAGCTTAAAATATATGCTAAGTTTAGGTTTCTTAGGTGGTGCTTTTATCGCAGTAGGTTATCTTGCTTATTTAAAAGTTGCAGGATCTATCCCTCATGAGTTTGGAGGATTAGGAGTCTTATTAGGAGCAGCTGTCTTTCCAATTGGTTTGATTTGTATTTTAGTAGGTGGTGGAGAATTAATAACTAGTAATATGATGGCAGTTACATTAGCATTTTTCAATAAAAAAGTTAGTCTGGGAATGCTGGTGAAAAATTTGATTATTATAACTCTAGCAAATTTAGTAGGAGCAGTTTTTGTAGCGTATTTTTTAGGACATGTTACTGGACTTACTGAAGGGGCAACATTTGCAAAAACATTAACTACTGCGGAGTCAAAAGTTAACGCGACATTTTGGCAAGGTGTATTTTCAGGTGTCGGATGTAACTGGTTAGTAGGTATGGGGGCATGGTTATCTTTCTGTGCTAAAGATGTAGGTGGAAAAATAATTGGGACATGGTTTCCAATTATGACATTCGTAGCCGTTGGTTTTCAACACGTTGTAGCCAATATGTTCGTTATCCCAGCAGCAATTTTTGGTGGTGCTAATATCACACTAATGCAGTTTTTTTAATAATATGTGTAATTTTTTTAGGAAATTTTTTTAGGTGGAGCGATATTAGTTGCAGGTTTATATACAATAGCTTATAAAAAGAATGATTAAAAATATTATAATTTAATATAACTGCTGAGAAAACGTTTTATTTCTAGATGGTTATTATATTTTTATTTATATAATTAGATTAGTAGATATATTTGTATACTTTATGATAAATAGAAATGTTTATCAAAGGTTTATTAATTTGTACACATTTTAATGAAATCTGTATTAAAAACAGGGGTTGAAAAAAATGTCGTTGTTATTGTATAATCTTTTATTGTAGATATAGAAAAGGTTGTATCTATGTAATTATTATAAATTTTTTAAGGAGAGTGTTATTATGACAAACACTGTAGAATCTAAAGTATTTTTAGAGCCACAAGAAACTTACGAGTTAACTTGTAAAAAAGGTGTTGCTAAAGCGACTGCAAGCCTTAAATACATGTTAAGTTTAGGATTCTTAGGTGGTGCATTTATCGGGGTAGGTTTCTTAGCTTTACTTCGAGTATCAGGATCAATTCCTAAAGAATTTGGAGGAATTGGTGCATTATTAGGAGCATCTGTTTTCCCAATCGGACTTATTTGTATTTTAGTAGGTGGTGGAGAGTTAGTTACAGGTAATATGATGGCTGTAACTGTTGCATGGTTCAATAAGAAAATTAGTTTTAAACTATTAGCTAAAAATATGGTTGTTATTACATTTGCCAACCTTGTAGGTTCATTAGTTATTGCTTATTTCTTAGGACATTTAACTGGTTTAACTGGTGGAGCTATTGCAGCTAAAACTATTTCAGCTGGTGAATCAAAAGTATACTTAACATTCTGGCAAGTATTCTTCTCAGCTGTAGGTTGTAACTGGTTAGTAGGTATGGCAGTATGGTTAAACTTCGCTGCTAAAGATGTAGGTAGTAAAATGTTTGGTGTATGGTTCCCAATTATGACATTCGTTGCTATTGGATTCCAACACTTGGTTGCGAACATGTTCGCAATCCCAGCTGCAATGTTTGAAGGTGCAAATATCTCTGTTTTACAATTTATCCAAAACATGGGAACAGTATTCTTAGGAAACTTTGTTGGGGCTGTTACTTTAGTTTCTGCTCTATACACATTTGCTTACAAAAAATAAGCTTGTAAAAGTTGATAGAATATAGATTTACATTAATAAAGTATTAGCAAATAAATAAAAAGATGAAGTTGATGTTATACTATACTTCATCTTTTTATTATATGCATATTATTTGTACTTTAGATAAATTTTGAATGCTTAATAAAAAGATAAAAAAGATTCCAAATCATTAAACTTGGAATCTTTTATTTTTATATTATTCTTCTACTTTAACAACCCATCCGAATTTATCTTCAACTTTACCAAGTTGGATACCAGTAAGTAGGTTGTAGATTTTTTGAGTCCATTCTCCTGGTTTATCATCTTTGATAAGTTCTAATTTCTTAGTTCCATCGAATAATTCACCAACTGGGAGCGATTACCGCAGCTGTACCACATAAGAATACTTCTTCAAGTTTTCCATTGTCATATGCTTCATAAACTTCTTCTAGAGATAGTTTTCTTTCTTCAACTTTTTCACCTAATGATTTAAGTAATTCTAATACAGAAGCACGAGTGATACCTGGTAGGATAGAACCGTTTAGTTCAGGTGTAACGAATGTTCCATCGATTTTGAAGAAAATGTTCATTGCTCCACCTTCTTCGATGTATTTTTGTTCTACTCCATCAAGCCATAGAGATTGAGAGTAACCAAGTTCTTGTGCTTTCTTTTGACCTTTAAGAGATCCAGCGTAGTTACCTGCAGTTTTAGCGAATCCGAATCCACCACGTACAGCACGTACATATTCGTGTTCTACGAAAATTTTATTTGGTTGAAGACCAGCTTTGAAGTAGCTTCCTGATGGAGATAAGATGATTATAAACTTAACTTCGTTGTTTGGATGCACTCCAAGAGCTTCTTCTGATCCATATAAGAATGGTCTTACGTATAGTGAAGTACCTTCAGATTTTGGAATCCAGTCTTTATCGATAGAGATTAATTTTTTAAGAGCTGCTAATGCGAACTCTTCATCTAATTGTGGTAAAGCTATACGATCTGATGAATTGTTTAAACGTCTAAAGTTTTGTTCTGGACGGAATAGAACAGCTTCTCCATTTGCGTTGTATGCTTTCATTCCTTCGAAAACACTTTGTCCGTAGTGTAATACGTTTAATGCTGGTGATACTGGAATTGGTCCGTAAGGTACGATACGTGGATCATACCATCCTTTGTCTGATGACCAGTCCATAACGAACATGTGATCAGTGAATACTGAACCAAATCCTAATTTATCATCTGGTGTTTTTTCTTTTGGATTTTTAGTAAGTTCTACTCTTATATCATTTACTGTTAGTTTTGTCATATTATATTTCTCCTTTTATAAACAATTAATTTTTAAAAATTTGTTAAAAATTATTATAATACTAATCAAAGTTTTTTTCAATACTTTTCTTTAAATTTTCTGAAATTTTAATTGAAAATATCCGAAATTACTGTTGAAAAATTTTCTGAAAGATGCTATAAAATTATATTAAATCATTGTTTAGAATTTTGATTTAATATTGTTGATAGTAATTCAAATTTTTTTACTGAAAATATGTTACAATATTAGAGATGTTACATTAACAATGTATCTAAAATACATAAAAAAAGGAAGATAGATATATGGAAATAAAAAAACATTAGAAAAATAAATTTAACACATCTTTAGCGAATCTTACGGGATCACCGATAAGAGAATTTGATAGATATGCTTCTTCTATAGAAGGTATTATTAAATTGACATTAGGTGAACCAGATTTTGATACTGCTGAAGAAGTAAAAGAAGCAGCAAAACATGCTTTAGATAATAATAGAACACACTATTCAGTAAATAATGGTATTGAAGAGTTACGAACAGCATGGGCTGAAAACTTAGAGAAAAGATATAATTTAAATTATAGTCCTGATGAAGTTATCGTAACAATTGGTGCTTCTGCATCGATAGAGCACACAATTTCAGCGATTACAAATGAAGGGGATACTATCTTAGTAGTAACACCTTATTTCTCAGCTTATGAAGGTGTTGGTATTTTAAATAAATGTAATATTAAATTTATAGATACTGTTGATAATGGGTTTAAAGTTCTTCCTAGTGATTTAGAAAAAGCCTTAGAAGAAAATAAAGATGCAAAGCTATTTTAATTAACTATCCTAACAATCCAAGTGGGGTTTCATATACAAGAGAAGAAGTAAAAGCAATTGCTGATGTATTAGGGAAATATGATATATTTGTAATTAGTGATGAAATATATGGAGATATTACGTACAATTATAAACACACATCATTAGCAGAATTTCATACCAGAACAAACAGTATCTAATTAGTGGATTGTCTAAATCTCATGCTATGACAGGATGGCGTGTAGGATTTATCGCTGCTCCATTAGCAATGATTAGAAAAATTGGTGTATTCCACCTGTTCACCGTATCTGGTGCAGCTACATTTATTCAAGATGCAGCAGTAGTTGCTTTAAATGATGCAAATGTAGATAAATACAACCAAAATATGATTGAAACATATAGAGAAAGAAAAGATTATATGGTTCCCAAACTTCGTGAATTAGGATTTGAAATTCCTGAAATTGATGGAGCATTTTATATCTTCGCTAAAATTCCAGCTGAGTATCGTGACTTAGGTGCGATGGAATTTTGTAAATTATTAGCGAAAGAAGCTCGTGTTGGGGTTATTCCTGGTACAGCATTTGGGAAAGCGTACAACGACTTCTTTAGAATTAGTTATGCAACGAGCATAGAAAATCATTAAAGAGGCTGTTGAAAGAATTTCTCAATTTATGAATAAATAATATAGTAGAAAGGTTATTCAAATGAAAGGTAAATTCATAACAGTAGAAGGTTCAGATGGTTCAGGGAAAACGAGCTTTATCAACTTTGCTACAGAATATTTAAAAGAAAAGGGGTATAAAGTTATTACGACACGTGAACCAGGAGGTACAGATTTTAGTGAAAAAGTAAGAGAGCTTCTTTTTGATAGTTCAAATGATATTGACGCTAAAACTGAAAGTCTACTATTTTGTGCGAGTCGTCGTGATCATATAGTAAAAAAAATACTACCATATGTAAATGATGGGTATATTGTAATCTGTGATCGTTTTGTTGATAGTTCAGTAGCTTATCAGTCTTATGGGCGTGGTCTTAATAAGCAAGATATTTTAGATATTAATGCCTATGCAACTGATAATTTAGAGCCGGATTTAACATTATACTTTTGTGTAGATGTTGAAGTAGGGTTAGCTCGTACCAAAAATAGAGATGATAATAATCGAATGGATCAAGAAAGTTTAGATTTTTATAAAAATGTCAAACGCGGTTATGATGATCTTTCAAAAGAATATAGTGAACGTATTAAAGTAATTGATGCTGGTGATACGTATGATAATGTGCAAAAAAAGGCACTTTCTATATTGGAAGGATTTTTGAACAATGAACTTTAGTAAAGATACAGTTGTAATAAAATCTTTAACAAATACATTAAAAACAAATAAACTATCCCATGCCTATCTAGTAGTAGGCGAGGATAGTTTATATTCTGATGAGTTTATTTTAAGTTTTGTTAAAGCAATTTTTTTGTTTAGAAAAATAAAGATAAAGAATTTTTATCAGTTGTGAAGAATTGTAAAAACTGCAATAGTATAAATCATGGGAATTATGTTGATTTTTTTATAAACTAGCAAGTGAAACTTCGATAAAGAAAAGATGAAATCCAAACATTAAAAATCCGATTTAAGTGTAAAATCATTTTATGGAAAAAAGATATATTGGATAAAAGATATAGAAAAAAATGACAGAACAAGCAGCTAACAGTCTTCTTAAATTCTTAGAGGAACCAGAAGATGATATTATTGCTATTCTTAGTTGTAAAAAAATATTAGTGCAGTATTTACCAACTATTATTTCACGATGTCAACAGATAAAAATTAGTAGGGACAAAGTGAAAATGATGAAGTTGAAACTAATGAGGAGTTAACTAAACTAATAGTTGAGTATGCTAAAAAGATACAGTAGAAAACCCTCATCTAGCAAATATTTATATCTTAGAAAAAAATTAAAAAAACAAAAAGAAGATATAGTTGAATTTTTTTAAATCACTTGAGCATTCAAACAACTAATAGTTATACTGATAATAATTTACATGATGTAGTTAATATTAGTAAAGTTCAGGAGAAAAATTTTATCAGCTTTAAGTGATTTTAATTCTAATGTAAATGCAACCTTAGTATTAGAGAAATTTCTTTTTACAATTTTATTAGATAATAATAATTTAGATTTTTTTATTGCGAGGTTAGTATGGAAGATAATTTAAGAATTGATACAGTTTCGAAAAAAATTATAAAAATCTTACAAAAAGTTGATCATTATAGTATGTCAACAGATTCTTTTTTTACTACCTTATTTTTGCGAATGTACCTAGAAGTTTTAAGAAAAAAATATTATCGAACTTTGTAGTGGTAATGGTGGAATTTCAATTATTCTTAGAGAAAAAAATCTGACGCGAAAAATTGAAATGTTAGAAATACAAGAGGATTTAGTAGAATTAACTAAAAAAAGTTTAGTATTAAATGATATAATTAATGTTGATGTGAAAAAAATGGGGATATAAAAAAATGTAAAAAGAGTATTATAGACCGTCATCATTTGATTATGTGATTTGTAATCCACCGTATTTTCCTGTTGAGAATATGCCGAATCAACGAGAAAAAAATTTAATCATAATATTTCACGACATGAGATTTTTATGTAATCTAAGTGATGTAGTTCAAGCGATTAGATATCTTGTTAAACAGAATGGTAAATTTTCATTGGTTCATAGAACTTATAGGATAAGTGATATTATTTCTGAATGTGAAAAAAATGGATTAGCTATTAAACGAATAAGATTTGTTTACAGTAAACCAACAAGTGAAACTAGTAAAGATAGTATTAATAGAAGGAAGTATCTCGAAAGTTAGTGATATTAAAGTAGAACAACCGTTTTATATTTACAATGAAGATGGTAGTTATACAGATGAAATGAAGAAAGTGTATGGTATTTATGAGTAGTTTTATGTATGTAGTTGAGTGTTGTGACAAAAACTTGGTATACTGGATATACGACAGATATTGTTAGAAGAATAAAAACTCATAACGCCAAAAAAGGTGCGAAATATACTAGAGTAAGAGTACCGGTAGAACTTATATATTATGAAGAATTTGATACTAAGAGTGAAGCAACACGTGCAGAAAGTTTCATTCAAAAAAACTAACACGAGGAAAAAAAGGAAGAGTATATTTTATTAAATTTGGATACAAATAAAAAAAGCAAGAAATAAAAAGATTTTAATATGAAAATAAAGGATAAATAACTATGTTATATTTAGTAGGAACGCCGATAGGTAATTTAGAAGATATTACATTAAGAGCATTAAGAGTGCTAAAAGAAGTGGATATTATAGCTTGTGAAGATACAAGAAATACACAAAAATTATTGAATCATTATGAAATAAAAGGTAAAAAACTACTTAGTTATCACGAACATAATGAGGATAAGATGAGTGACAAAATAATAGAATACTTAGAAGATGGATTAGAGATAGCGTTAGTAACTGATGCTGGTATGCCTTGTATTTCAGATCCAGGTTATGTATTAGTTGATAAAGTAAAAAGTGCAGGGCTTGACGTTGTTGCTTTACCTGGAGCTAATGCAGGACTTACAGCGCTTGTAGCTAGTGGAATAGAATCTTATAACTATACTTTTTATGGATTCCTACCACGAAAAACTAAAGAACTTAAACAAAAGTTAGAAGTTATTTTAAACTCAAAAACAACTGGTATTTTGTATGAAAGTCCACATAGGGTGAAGAACTTAGTGGAAGAAATTTCAAAAATTTCACCGACAAGAAAAATTGCAGTAGCGAGAGAGCTTACGAAAATGTTCGAACAAATTGAAACATTTGAAGCTAATGTAATACTAGAAATGCTAGGTGAAAAGATTAAAGAAAAAGGGGAGTTTGTTGTTATTATCTCTCCATCTAGAGAAGAAGAATCTCAAGAGCTTAACCTAAATGATATTGTAAATGAAATTTACGAAAAAAAGTACAAAGTGGTGTAAAAAAATCAGAAGCTATTAAAAAAATATTGCTAAAGAATACGGCATAAATAAAAAAAGAGGTTTATAGTTTGTATCATGAAAAAAATATGATTAGTTTCATAATAGTAAATATATTAATAGTGATATTTTCTAATCGCCGCAATACATATTAAAAATATTTTTTTCTACATTAACATTTTTTTGTATTCCTAAATATATATATGATTTATAGAAGAAGTTCAGAGTTGGATAAAAATGAACAGAAGAAAAAAATTATGTTGCATAATGTAAAGAATTCTTTAGGGGTAATTCTAGGATATACCGAAGCACATAATGATGAATTAATTACTAAAAGAAGAACTAGATGAAAGAATCAATGAAGAGATTCAAGAGATAGTTTCAATGATAAAAAGACGAGATCTCATAAGTAGAACTCGTCTTTTTTGTGTTTTTATAAGATAGGTGCTGATCCAAAAATCTAACTTTTTAAAAAAGAGTATATGATAACTCATGGTCGCAGTGATTTATTGATATCTAAATGCGCTTTATAAAAGCTTTTTAGATATCTAATAAACTTTGCAGGGATAACTAGACAAAAATCGATTTTGGAGAAATCACGATTTTTTTGAGTCACTCCCATACACAATTTAAATTATTCATTACAATTATTTATAATTCTTTGATTTCTCTAATTTTTCTTTTTCTACGTTTTTTTCCATGTTTTAGCAGAAAAGAATACAATTAATGGCATTAACTCTAAAACGACCTAATAACATAGATACCGATAATATCATTTTAGTAAAATGAGGAATTTTGAGAAAAGTTACTCATTGGACCATAGTGATTGAATGCTGGTCCAGCATTACTAATTGATGTTACTGTTAATGAAATCGCATCTTCAAAATCGTTTATTTGGAAAGTTATTAAAAAAATAAAAATTATAACATATACAAATCCGAATAATAATAAATAATTCGAAAGTGGAGTAGTGTCCTTAATTACTTTCCCATCGATTTTTAACCATTGCTATTTTTCCTAGGGATTTAAAGCTTTACTTATACTTAGTTTGGCATTTTTAACGAAAGAAAAATAAGTCGAGGAATTTTTATACCTCCAGCTGTACCTCCTGTACATCCCACCCAACAATCATAAGTATTAATATTATCATTTTAGAAAAATACTGGCCAAATATTAAAGTCGTTATATGTAAAAACCAGTGGTTGATACAACTGATGAAACTGTGAAGAATACATCTAATAAACTATGATTTGGTGTATCATATGAACGATAGATATCTAAAAAAACATGATTACAGAAAGAATTCCAATCATCCCAAAGAACCATCTTAGTTCTTCACTTTTTAATACTTTAAAATATCTTTTAAAAATAATAAAGTAAAGTAAACTAAGATTCATTGAGAAAATAAGCATAAATATCGCAATTACAACTGTAACATAAGTGCTGTTATAATATGCACTACCTGCATTTCTTACTGAAAAACCACCAGTTCCAGCAGTTGAAAATGCAAGATTAATACTATCAAAGAATCCAACTCCACCAAACATTAAAAATAGAAATAGCATGATTGTTAGTGCTATATATATTCCATATAAATAAATTGCTGTTTGTTTCATAGAAGAGACGACTTTACCGAAATATGGACCTGGCACCTCTGCTTTAGCTATATGAATAGTATGAGGTGATCGAGGTAAGACTGCTAGTGCAAAGACGATAACCCCCATTCCTCCGATGAAGTGAGTGAAGCTTCTCCAGAATAATAAACTTTTATTTAATGCTTCAATATCTTCCAGTATAGTTGAACCAGTAGTAGTGAATCCACTAACTGTTTCGAAAAAACTATCGATATAATGAGGTATTTCTCCTGATAAATAGAAAGGTAATGCTCCAAGTAATGAAAAGATAACCCAAGTAAGTGTTACAATTACATATCCTTCTCTTTTATAAAAATCACGCTCGATAACATCTCTTGTTGAAAAATGTAATATTAATGCTAGAACAAAACAAATCATAATTGTTACGAAAGAAATGAATTTGTAACATTGGAAGGTTCTTTATAAATAAATGATACAATAGTAGGAAGAATTAGTAATCCAGCTAAAAGTATCATCATTTTTTTCCTAGAACGTGAAAAAAATCATTTTAAAAATTCATAGGTTACCTCCCGACAAGAATGTCATCAATATGTTCAAGTTTTTTTGTTGATAACTAACTACGACTACATTATCATTCACTTTAATTTCATCATCACCATTTGGGAAGATTTGTTTATTATTACGAATTATAAATGCTATAAGCATATTATCGTTAATATCAAGATCTTTTAATTTAATACTGATAACTTTTTGAATTTTCGCTTGAAATTTTAAATTCAATTACTTCAGCTTTATTGTTAGATATCCTATAGAAGTTTTCTATATCTGTTGTACGGCTACATTGTAAAGATTTTGTATGTTTTTTTTATTATATTTCCTAACTATTTCTTTAGGAGTGATATAAGAATATTGACCGATATCCTCAGCTATCTGTTTTAGAGATGCACGGTTAACTTTTGCGACAGTTTTCTTTATACCAAGTTTATGTGCATATAAATTAATTATGATATTTTCTTCATCAAGTCCAGTTAATGAGATACAACTATCAAATGTTTGAATCCCTTCTTCGATTAATGTATCACGATCGCTACCATCAGCCCAAATAACATCGATATCAGGATATGTTTCGCTAAATGAAATAGCTTTTTGTTTATCGAGTTCTATTACTTTAGTGTAAAATGAAACTTTTGTAAAAAAATTCTACAAGGTAATGAGCAACTTTTCCACCACCAATAATTAGAGAAGAAGTTATTTTTCTTTTCTAGATTATCTTTATTTCCTAGTAGTTTATAGAATTTTTTTAAGTTTTTTTATTAGAAGCGGTTATATGAACTTTATCTCCAACTTCAAAAAAATATAGTTTCCACGAGGTACAAAAACTTCTCCTTTTCTTTCTACTAAACATACAAGTGAAGGGAAATCTATATTTTTCTACTTTCAATTAGAGACACTCCTTTGAGTAAACTGTTCTCATTTATTATAACTTCAAGAATATTAAATTTATTGTTAGAAAAAAACTCTCGACTTTAGTAGCAGTTGGATATTTTAACATATAAAAAAATTTGTTTGGCTGCTTCGTACTCAGGGTTAACCATAAGATCTCATCCCTAAAGATTGTTTAATAAATTCTTTTGTTTTAGAATATTCAGGGTTACGAATTCTTGCTATTGTATATTTTTGCACCCATTTGTTTAGCTGCAATACAAGTCTATCATGTTGATTTCATCACTTGTAGTAACAGAAATAAACATATCAGAATTAGCTGCATCTGCTTCTGCTAAAATATCTGAATTTGCTCCATTACCGACTAGTCCGTTGATATCGTAAGTTTCAACAAGTTTTTTTCAACACGACGTTCATTTGTGTCTATAATTGTGACTTCATCAAATGTGTTAGAAAAATCCTCACAAAGAAGTTCTCCGACTTTTCCGCCACCGACTATAATTACTTTCACTTTCATACTCCTTTTTAAATGATATTAATATTATAACCTAAAAATAAAATAAATTACCATAAGCTTTATAGTTATGATAGTATTAACAAGAAGAAATATACTTTTTAGAAATAATATTGCACACTTAACAAAGCATAAGGATTAATTATATAAAAAAATATAATTTTTATATATAGCAAATATAAATTTTTAAAAATAGGGAAAAAATTAGAGATATAATAAAGTTTATAATTTAGATAGGTGTAATAAAGACTACGGGGCTGATCCAAAAGTCCTAAATTTTAACAAAGTGTATATGATAATTCATAGACGCAGTGGTTTATTGATATCTAAATTCGCTTTAAAAAGCTTTTTTTCGATATCTAATAAACTTTGCGGGGGTGACTCGACAAAATCGATTTCTACGAAATGATATGTACCCCTTTTACTGGACAACCAGTGAAAGGGGTACTTTTTATGCGTTATAGTTATGAATTTAAAGTAAAATGTGTTGAAATGTATGAAAGAGGAGAATATCCAGATACACCTAATGGAATAACCACTAGAAAAATTTAGAGATACTATTAGGAAATGGAAAAGAATGATTGATTCATTAGGGATAGGCGTCTTACAACATAAAAACGAAAAAAATAAGAAGTGGGATCCAGAAGAAAAACTAGTATTAGTTTCCAAAATTTTAGCTGGTTATTCATATAATTCCGTTGCACTAGAGAATGGAATTAATTATAGGATATTATATAATTGGGTTCAAAAAATATAAGGAAAAAGGTTATAATGGACTTGTAGATGAGAAGAAAGGAAGACCAAGAAAGGTACTTATCATGAAAGAAAATAGTAGTCCTAAACCATTAAAAAAGAATCCGAAAGAGAAGAATTAATTAGATTACGTGCAGAAAAATAAATTTATAAAAAAACGGAAATCGAAAAATATTAAAGCGGAAAAAGAAATAATAAAAAAATTAATAGCCTTGAGGCGAGAAAAAATGGGCTGTGCAACTCAAGGCGAAAAAAAGCAGCAATCATCAAAGAACTTAGAGAAAAAAAGGATATCAATTAAAATGTCTTTTACAAGAAATAGGAATGGCAAAATCAACATATTATTATTTAGTAAATAAGGAAGAAGCAGATGTTGTAGCTATTCGTAATGAACCAGTGTTAAAAAGAAATTAAAAATTATTTTTTTACCGAAAAACAAAGGACTATATGGTGTCCGTAGGGTTCACAATGAACTAATTAATAGAGGTTTTTAAAGTAAATCATAAAAAGAGTGCAAAGTCTTATGCATAAAGAAGGATTGAAAGGGAAACAACCTAAAGAAAGATATCATTCATATAAAGGAACAATAGGAAAAAGTCGCTAATAATATAATAAATCGAGATTTTAGTACAACCGCCCCATTACAGAAATGGACTACAGATGTATCACAATTTAATTTTTTTCATGGGGAAAGTGCTATTTTTCAGCGATTCTAGATATGCATACAAATGAAATAATATCATATGATTTATCGTTACATCCAAATTTAAATCAGATAAAAAAGGATGTTAGAAAAAGCATTTAATAAATTTCCAAAAAACTGAAGGATTAATTATGCATTCAGATCAAGGATGGCAATATCAACATTCACACTATAGAAGTGAGTTGAAAAAAACATGGAATCATTCAATCGATGTCTAGAAAGGGAAATTGTTATGATAATAGTATCATGTGTAGTGTTACAATTGATGTGAGACAAAATATAAAAAGAAGAGTAAATCCTGTATAATGAAATTACGACAAATCAAAAAAAGGAATTTACTCTTATGAAAAATTATTATAACAGAAAACTTACAAAAAAACACAACGATATATACCTCATACTCTAGAAACAAGATTAGCAGCGGTAAAAACATATAGAAATAAAAAAACTCTATTAGCTTTTATCTGTAGACGCTACAAAGTATCTAAAGCATCTTTAATGCGTTGGAATAAAAAAATATGATGGAACTAAAGAATCACTTATGGATAAGTCTCACAAACCACATTCTCAACATCCAAAATGCTCATACCGCAGAAGAATTGGCTTGGATTAAAAATCTAATTAAACGAAATCCTAATATTTCTATGATTGAACTATATGCAAAACTAAAATTTAATAAAAAGATATAATAGACATCCTTGTTCATTATTTAGGATCCTTAGAAAAATTAGGCTTTTATAAAGATATCGAAAAAAAGGCTAAACCTTATATACCAAAAACCTTATAATACTCCAAAAAGTTTTAGGGAGAAAAAATGGCAACTTGATGTGAAATATGTCCCTAGACAATGCTACACTGGTACACATCCTGATAAATTTTTATCAATATACTATGATTGATGAGGCTTCTAGAGAAAGATTTATTTATCCTTTTTAAGGAACAATCTTCTTATTCAACTATACAATTTGTTAAGATGGCTATTTCGTTCTTTGGATACAAACCAAAAAATTATACAAACTGATAATGGTTTTGAATTTACGCACTTTAGGACACTAAACGAATACATCCTTTCGATGTATTGTGTAACCAGCTAGATATAAAAACACCAACTCATTAGACCTAGAACTCCATGGCATAATGGTAAAGTTGAAAGGAGTCATAGAAATGATAATGAACGTTTTTATAAATACTTATCTTTTTTTATTCTTATGATGATCTTATTAACCAAATGAAGAAATATCTTTATCGTTCTAATAGACTACCTATGCAGACCTTAGGATGGTTAACTCCTGTTGAGAAAAGGCGAGAGTTACAGAGAAGCTAGCTTCTCTGTAACTCTATCATATCAGGTATTTATTTTTAACTTTTTGTCTCACATCATTTACAAATGTACAAAATTGTTATGATAATAGTATCATGGAATCATTTTTTTGGAAGAATGAAGACGGAGATATATTATGGTTATGAAAAGAATTATATGTCATTTGAAGAATTTAGTAAAAGCTGTAGATGAATATATAGATTATTACAATAACAAGAGAATTCAATCAAAAAAACAAAATGGATGGCACCTGTACAATACAGGATAACATCCACTTGTCTAAACTAAATATATATGTGTCCAGAATTTTTGGGTACACATCATTTCTCCAAAAATCACGATTTTTGAGTCACTCCCATTGCGTTTGAAATGAAAATGATGTTAGTAGGCTAATATAAATATTTTACCAAAGTCTATTAAAAATACTTTTGTTTATGTTATAATTAATGTTGGGAAATAATCTATTCATTTATTCTTAATGGTAAATTGAGGAAGAGGAGGAATAAGGTGGCAAAAATATCTAAACAAGACATTGACTATATATTTGATAATATTGATATAGTTAGTCTAGTTAGTGAATATGTCAAATTAGAAAAAAGAGGACAAAATTATTTAGGTTTATGTCCATTTCATAATGAGAAAACACCATCGTTTACTGTTTCTCCAGAGAAAAAAATAGCCCATTGTTTTGGATGCGGTAAAGGTGGAAATATTTTCCAATTTGTTTCGCTAATTGAAAATATTACATATAATCAGGCAATCGTAAAGCTTGGAGCAAGGTTAGGACTGAATATAGAGTCAAAAATTAATTTAGAAGCTAATTACGATTTGAATAATGAGCTGGACATAATGTATTATGGGCATATGCTTTTAGCAGATTATTATAACTATATTTTACTAAATACAAAAGAGGCTGAAGAGGCACTTAATTATTTATTAAATAGGGGATTAAGTATTGAAGTTATTAAACACTTTAATTTAGGATATGCCCTCGTGATAATAACATTGCTTTAAACTTTTTTTAACTCTAATCAAATTAATTTAGACTTAATGGTTGAAGCGGGACTATTAGGAAAAAAATGAAAATGGTATTTATTACGATGTATTTAAAGACAGAGTAATGTTTCCTATAAAAAAATAATCAAAAATCAAGTTGTAGCATTTTCGGGAAGAACTATGTCAATGGACAAAAGTGTTGCGAAAGTACTACAATACTCATGAAACGAAAATTTTTGAAAAGAGAACAGTTCTGTATAACTTCTCAGATGCACGCTCATTTATAGCTAAGGAAAATGAAGTGATATTATGTGAAGGTTATATGGATGTAGTAAAAGCTCATCAAAATGGCATAAAAAAATGCTGTTGCATTGATGGGAACAAATATAGACAATAATAAATTAAAAGAGATTTTTATCGCTTGTGAAAAAGGTCACATTAAGTTTAGACAATGATGATGCTGGTTCAAAAAGCACAGATAGAAATTGGGAATAGGATTATCCAGTCAACAGATAATGTCTATAAATTGAAATTTTCAGGGGCTAAAGATTTAGATGAATTTTTATCAGACAAAAATTCTAAAAAAATCAAGATTTTGATGCGATAAATTATGTAAAAAAATAATAAAGAGCACTTTATTAACTATAAAATTGAATATTGTAAAAATGATTCCAAAAGTAATATTGAACAAAGAATCATCTATAAAAATGAATTACTTAAAAATATTGCATATATAGAAGATGAATCACTAAAATACATATTGCTTACTAATTTGGCAGAGGAGTTCGAAATCGAACGACAAGTTCTTCTTAGAGAATTAGGTCAAGTGAATGTGAAAAAGAAAACAAGCGACTGTAGAATGGGTAGCACCAACTAGTCCACAACAGTTGTTTAGACTAACAAATTATGATAAAAAAAGTGTAAGTTGTTTAAATACTTTTTTTGTAGATAGGGCGTTATTTATTGAAAAATATAATGATTTAGAGAAGTGTAGCTTCCCACAAGAAGTATTTGTGAATCTTATGGATTACTTAGTTATTTATTATAATAATAATCTTGAATTTCATATCCATAAATTCGTTCATAGTATTGAAGATGAGGAAGTTGTTAGACTTGCTACTTATATAGATGAAACTGATTTTCTAATAGAAGAAAAATCCAACATCAGAAGTTGTAAGTGATTATATCAATTATTTTTCAAATAAACAAATAACATTAGAAGAGATAAAAAGAGACTTAGAGTTGCGATTCAAGAGATGGATGTAGAAACTCAAAAAGAATTGCTGCTACAGTTGAAAAAGTATAAAAAATAAAAGGAGAAGAACATGACTAAGAAAGCAAAAGATTTTGAAACAATAAAAAAAGAATTGTTAGAAAAAGGTAAGAAACAAGGTGAATTAACTCAAGAAGAGATTGTAGATGCATTATCAAAATTAGACATTTCTTCTGAAGCGATGGATGATTTCTATGAGGAATTAAATAATGAAGATATTATTTTAATCAATGTGAATCATGTAGAAGAAGAGGAGGAAGAGTTAGATTTAGAAGATTTATCAGTTCCAGCTGGAATTAGAACTAATGACCCTGTAAGAATGTACTTAAAAGAAATTGGTAAAGTTCCATTATTATCAAAAGAAAAAGAATTAGAGCTTTCTAAAATTATTGAAACAGGAACAGAAGCTGAAAAAGAACAAGCTAAAAAAGATTTAGCTGAAGCTAACTTACGTCTTGTAGTTAGTATTGCAAAACGTTATGTAGGACGTGGAATGCTATTCTTAGACTTAATTCAAGAAGGTAACATGGGATTAATTAAAGCTGTTGAAAAATTTGATTATTCTAAAGGATTTAAGTTTTCAACATATGCAACATGGTGGATTCGTCAAGCAATTACTCGTGCAATAGCAGACCAAGCAAGAACGATCCGTATTCCTGTTCACATGGTTGAAACAATTAACCGTCTGATTCGTATTCAAAGACAATTACTTCAAGATTTAGGACGTGAACCTAAACCAGAAGAAATAGCTAAAAAAATGAATATGACTCCAGAAAAAGTACGCGAGATACTAAAAATTGCTCAAGAACCAGTATCATTAGAAACACCTATTGGTGAAGAAGATGATTCACATTTAGGAGATTTTATCGAAGATAAAGAAGCACAATCTCCAGTAGAGCATGCGGCTAACGAATTATTAAAAGAACAACTAGAAGAAATCTTAGAAACACTTACTGATCGTGAGGAAAATGTATTAAAATTACGTTTTGGTCTAAAAGATGGTAAGACTCATACACTTGAGGAAGTTGGTAGTGCGTTTGGAGTAACACGTGAACGTATCCGTCAAATTGAAGCGAAAGCTATTAGAAAAATTAAAACACCCATCTAAGCTTAATAAACTAAAAGGGTTCATGGAATAATAGTTAATTGAATTGATTCGTATCGATTAAACTTATAATAATGGCAATAGATAATATTTAATGAGATTATTATATCAGTAAAAAAAGGCAGTGTAAAAACTGTCTTTTTTTATTATGGGGAAAGATTTATTTTAATTTTTGTAATATTTTTGCTGTAATCAATATAATTTACCGTTAAAATCTAACTTTACGTATTATAAATAATAATTAAAAAGAAAAAGTAAAATAATAAGGTATTTTTTTACATTGTTGTACAACAAATTTTTTTGAAATAATAGTAAAATATATTTGTGCAGTTAAATTGTCGCTAATTTAATATCATAAAAAAACAAATTGATTTTTATAAATCGCTAGTATATAATAAAAAGTGTAAAACATGACAAAATAAATTAAGGAGAAAAAATGTTATGGAAAAAGAAAAAAATGAAACATCCTAAAGGTCTTCATTTAGTAAATTTAACAACTGTTATACAAAACTTTTATGCTTATGGTATCATTGGGTTCATGATTCTGTTTTTCACAACAGGAACTACAGAAGGTGGATTAGGTCTTGAAAAAGGATTTGCCGTAACTTTATACGGTTATTATGCTGCTGCAGGATATATGATGGCTCTTATTGGTGGTTGGCTAGCTGATAAATACCTAGGTCTTCAAAAATCTATAATTTTAGGGACATTATTTAGTTGTATAGGTTATATTGCTTTATACTTCTCAACTAGTGAGTTATGGACAGTGATTTCAAGTTTAATTCTTTTACTAGTAGCGGCAGGTATTGGTAAAGGTAACATTAGTGCTATAGTTGGTGCCTTATATGAGCGTGACCAAGTTACGATGAAAGATGCAGCATATAGTATCTTCTACATGGCGATTAACATTGGTAGTTTATTTGGACCAATCGTTTTCGGATTAATTACTGATAGTTGGTTTGCTAATGTTGCTAATGACGGAAAAATTGTATCATACGGATATCGTGTTGGATTCTTAGTTGCTGCTGCACTTGCATTCTTACAATTCGCAGTATTCGCATTCTTTGCTCCTACTTGGTTAAAAGATAAAGGTAAATACCCAACAGCAAGTAAAGCTGCTAAAAAATCTGTTAACCATCCATTAACAAAAATTGATATGGATAGAATAAAAGCTATGGCAGTAATGTTTGTATTCTCAACTTTATTCTGGGCAGCTTGGTTCCAAACTCAAACATCATTTGCTATCTTAACTCAAAAAGCAGTAGATAGAAATATCTTCGGATGGACAGTACCAACACCTTGGTTAGTTTCATTCAATGGTCTATTGTGTGCAATTTTAGCTCCAGTGTTTGGTGCACTTTGGGTTAAATTAAGTAAAACAAAACGAGGAGACTTAGATACTGGTACTAAAATGGGTCTAGGAATGATAATTTCAGGATTAGCTTTCGTAGTAATGGTATTAGGGTTAAACACAATCAATGGTGATGTTGAAAGTGGAATGAAAATTAATATCATGTATGTTCTTTTAACATATGTATTATTAACAGTTGGGGAATTATTCTTATCTCCAATCGGAATGGCAATGTTCAATAAACTTGCTCCAGCAAAATACGCTTCATTAGCAATGGGTATCTGGTACTTAACATTCTCATTAGCTAACATTATCTCTGGATACTTAGCGAAATTAACAGTTCAATTAAACTATACTCAAGTATTCACATATATCGGTGGAGTAGTAATTGTTTTAGGTGCTATATTAGTTCTTCTTAAAGGATACTTAAATAAATATATGCACATTGATAAATTAGAAGAAGAAGCAAAAAGCAATGGCTGAAGTTGAAGGTGAAACAAAAAGAAGCTGAAGTAGCTTAAAAGATAATTTAAAAACGATAAAAAAATAATAAAAAAACTCAAGGTTATTACATATAGATGTGATAATCTTGAGTTTTGTTATTTTAGTATTTATATACCATTTGAAATTAATAATCTAATAATGGATGAAAAAATATCACCGTGTTCATTAGCCGGTTTAAATAGTGTAAATATAAATGAGAAGAATGCTATTATTGATGGTATAGATGTCCAACAAAAATAATAAACACAATATTCCTTTAAAAATTTTTCCTACATAAAAAAATATTAGATTCCAAAAATGTCCTAAGAAGAATGTAATTAGAAGATATACAACTTTGTTAACGTATTTTCCAGGAATATATCCCCGATTCATATTAGGATCATAGTAATATTTAGTCATAAATTGACCTCTATTTGGATTAGTTAAGCATATAATGCCACAAAAAAATATAGGATACAACAGAGGATGCTCATATAATTTAAATTGTTGAAATAAAAAAGTACTTAATAATCTTCATCGAGATTAAATTAAGTACTAATCTATTATCTTTTAGTTTTAAGATTTTCTTTCCAATCTTGTAGACCGTTTTTTAGCATGTATACATTTGTATATCCGTGTTTTTTAAGAGTTAATGCAGCACGAGGAGCTAATGTTCCATTTTTATCGCAAAGATAAATAGGTTGGTCTTTTCTTAAAGATGTATAAAGGAAATTGAATTGAGAAGATGGCATGTTACGAGCACCATTGATGTGAGCGTATTTGAAATCTTCTTTTTCTCTAACGTCAATTAATTGAACTTTTCTAAGATTTTTTCTGAATTCTTCATAAGGAAGTTTTGTTACAGCACCTTTTAATCTGAAATAATTAAAAAGTCCAACTGCTCCTAAAACAACCACTAAAACTATTGTTGATAGTAAAAATGATGACATAATGAACTCCTTTTTATTGTAATATCTGTAAATGAATTATATCATAATTTGAATATTTCTTCAATATTGTTTATAATTATTATGAATGATAAAAAGTACAAAAATAAATTTATTGGAGAAAAAAATGATTACATCAGTTGGTAATAAGAAAATTAAAGATATACAAAAATTAAAAGAAAATAAAAAAATATAAAAAAATATGGAAAGTATCTAATTGAAGGGAAGCATCTTGTTGAAGAGGCTATGAAAGCTAGCGTAGTTGATGAGATAGTCATATCAGAAGACTTTGAGGAGTATAGTCTGATAGATACTTTTTATGGAGAAGTTACTAAAGTTGCAAACAGTGTAATGAAACATCTATCCGACACTATAACTACACAGGGAATAATAGGGGTATGCAATATAGATAAAAAAAGAACTAGACATAAAAAAATATAAGAAAGTTCTTATTCTAGACAAAGTTCAAGATCCGGGGAATCTAGGTACTATTATTAGAACTGCTGATGCGTTTGCTTTTGATTGTATTATTCTTGGGAAAGGAACAACAAGTCTATATGGACAAAAGGTTATTAGAAGTACACAAGGAAGTAATTTCATATAGATTGTTTTGACAATATTGATCTCAGTGGATTTACTTGAAAAAAATGACAGATTTTAGTGTTTTTGCAACAAGTTTAAAAAGCTGATAAATATATAGAACAGTTAAATAATATTACAGGAAATGTTGCGGTGATATTTGGTAATGAAGGTGCTGGAGTAAGTGAAGAAATTTTTAGATAAAAGTAAATAATCTACTTAAAATATCTATGCCTGGTAAAGCAGAGAGTTTGAATGTCTCAATAGCTGCGGGTATTGTGATGCATTATATTTCTTCTAATTTAAAATAATAAATTTACTATTTATTATAAGTGTGGTATTATTGTAATTGTGAAAATAATGAGAGAGGTGAAATCTAATGTTAAAAAACTATAGCAGTAGATAAAAAAAGGAAACATACTTACTGATGTTAGTTTAGAAAGACTTAAAGATCAGGATATAGCATGGTTTTTGGGTTGATTTTGATACGCCAACACGTAGTGAAATCAATTTGCTATCAACATTCTTCAAGTTCCACGAACTTTTTAATAGAAGACTGTTTGACACTTTTTACAAAGACCAAAAAAATTGAAATTACAAGACAACAAATATTCTTAGTATCTCATGTTTTGAAAAAAATATTGATGATGATTATGAAACATTAAATATGTTTGTTGGGAAAAAATTATATCGTAACGTTTCACCTCTCACATATACGTTATGTTAATAAAATTATACCAAAGATTTTACAACGTGGTGCAGAATATTCACCTTTACATGTAATGCACATGCTTGTTTCAGAAATTGTAGAAGGTTACATACCTATAATTTCAAAAATCGAAAATCGTCTTGATGAAATAGAAGAAACAGACTCATACACTTCAGGAAGTAAGATTATGGATGAGGTATTTGATCTTCGAAGTGATTTGTTAAAACTTAGACGAGGATTATTACCGACTCGAGAGCTTATTCATAGATTTTTAGTTTCTCGTCGTGTTGAGATGACAGATAATGATAGAAAGTATTTCCACGATATATATGATGACCTTGTTCAACAAACAGAGATTATAGAAGCTAATCGTGAATTAGCTAGTGATATTCGTGAAAACTTCATGACGTATAATTCCCTGAAATCTAACAATATAATGATGACACTAACAGTTATATCTACAATTTTCCTTCCATTGACCTTCATAGTTGGATGGTACGGTATGAACTTTAAAAATATGCCAGAGTTAGAATGGCATTATGGTTACTTTTTAGTAGTTGCTATAATGTTTAGTATCGCACTTGGAATGCTTTGGTTCTTCAAGAAAAAAGGTTGGCTTGATATGTTTAAATAGCATATTGAATTAGAGGTATTTAATGAGTATTTTTAAAATTAACAGTGTTATTTATGATGATATTACTTGCAAATTTTTTTCTTTAATACGAATAGATTTTGGGAAATTTTTTTCAAAAAATAGTACTAGAGAAATTAAAGTATTTGTAAGTTTAGTGGCTCTTGCATTAGGGTATATTGCTTATATGACAATTATCACAATTTATGAGTTATCTTTAAGTATTGTTAGATAATTTATATAGAAAGGAAATTGTATGGATAAAGAATTAGAAAAAAATAAAAGAGAATCAAGATTAGAAAAAAATCTCGCGAAGATAAATTATTAGCTTTTATCGGAGGGAAATTTATAATCTATATACTATTAATAGTTATTCTTTTTAGGAATCGCTATTTATCTATATACAGAGATATCGTATATTTTTACACCAATAAATACGATAGTAAATAGTATAATCACACCGATAATAGTAGCATATGTGTTTTATTATATGTTAAATCCACTAGTGAATTTCTTTTCTAAGAAAATTTCAAGATTTTCTGCGAGTTTACTTGCAATTTTAGTGGGTGTAATTACGGTACTTGTCGTTATTATTGGGGTAGTACCGATTATTGTAGAGCAAACACAAAACCTTATTACGGCAATGCCTAGATATATTGAAATTGTAAAAGGGTATTTAGAAGAATACTCAGATAATGCTTATGTGCAAGTGGTAGTAGAGTATGTGAATACAAACTTAAATGTTTCGAAAATTAGTGAAAGATTGATATCTATTGCTACATCTGTAGCTCAAGGTGTAGTATCATCTATATCTTCGACTGCTTCAGTACTAGTAACTATGCCTTTCGTTCTATTTTTCTTATTAAAAGACGCGTCACAATTTAATAAGTTTGTGATTAGTTTATTACCGAAAAAATTTGAAAAACCAGTTGCCGAAACAATAGACGAAATCGATGATAAGGTAGGATCGTATATTCAAGGTCAGATGTTAGTGTCGCTTTGTATAGGAGTTATGTTGTTTATAGGATATAATGTAATAGGATTACACTATGCATTTTCACTTGCAACTATCGCTGCGTTTTTAAGTATAGTTCCTTATTTAGGTCCTGCTATCGCTATTACACCCGCGATGTTAGTTGCAGCATCTACAAGTTGGGTTATGGTAGTTAAGATGTTAGTGGTTTGGGGAATTGTACAATTTCTAGAAGGAAATATCATCTCTCCTAATATAATGGGAAGAAGTATGAATATGCATCCTCTTACAGTAATTTTTGTAATCTTAATAGGTGTTAATATATCGGGAGTTGTGGGTGCAATTTTAGGAATTCCTGTTTATTCAATTTTAAAAAGTATTAATTTCAAAATTATTACTTTCAGTTAAAGAAAGATATGATAAATTTTATGGATAATAAAAATAAAAAAAGCAATATAGTTTTAAAACTCTATTGCTTTTTTTATTTTTATAAGTTTGTAAAATCTCAGATTTATTTGAATTTAGAATTAATTATAAATTTTAAAAAAATATATATTGAAATATTATTAGTATTTTTTTAAAATAAAGAACAAAAAAACTTAGTAAATCATTTTCAAAAAAACACTAGAAATATGCTATAATAATGTAGTTAAATATAAGTAAGTTGAGGTTTGAGAATATGAGTATGATGAAAAAAATTCAATAATTTATTCGTTAATGAAGATGATTTTGAGTCTGAAATTGTAGAAAGAGAAGAAGTAAGACAGGAACAACCAAAACCGAGAGTTGTAAAAAAGGAGAATCAAGTGCAAACTAAACCAAACGTTCAAAGTCAACCAGCTGGAAGAACAAATAATGTAATACTAACAGAACCTTTAGTTTTTGCTGATAGCAAAGGATATTGTAGATGATATTAAAACGTAATAAAGTTGTTATAATTAATTTAAGTAAATTAGATGTAGAAACATCTGATAGATTATTAGATTTTATATCAGGAGGAATCTATGCTCTTGGTGCAAGATTAAAAACTATAGGTGAAGATATCTACCTTTGTGTTCCTAATGGTGTTGAAGTATCAGGAGATTTTTACGAAGGGGAGTATTAATTTTTGTTAAATATAACAGAGTATTTTTTTGGGTATATAAATTTATTACATATCTATTTAATTTTTTTATGAATATAGTATGCTAGCGTATATTTTTAACTTCATGGGTGCCACAATTAAAAAATAATTTCATTGTAGAATTTTTAGAGACAATCTGTGAGCCGTATCTAAAGGTTTTTAGGAAAAATAATTCCACCAATAGGTATGTTAGACATTTCACCAGTAGCAGCACTTATTGTATTGGGTGTAATAGAAAACTTGATAAAAAGTGTTATTATTTAAGTAGCTTAGTGCCATGAAAAAAATTAAATTTTTTTACAACATGCATCTGTTGAAGAAAAAGAAGTAGCAGAAAAACTTTTTACAAACTATAAGTTTTGTAGAAAAATAGAAATACTGTAACAAAGTATCTTACGAATTTTTGAACAGGTTATTTTAGAACGTATAGTTGTATATAATTATAGTGATTTTAAAAATTGAGTTTTTTTGGTGGTTTTAGTGATGCAGAGAGAAAAAGCAAAAATTATTTCTAATGAATATTATGATGTAGATTATGATATTGTTTGTCTTAAAGCTAAATTTAATAATAAATTTAATAAGATTGAACATAGAAATATTTTAGGAGCAATTCATAATCTAGGAATTAATTTTAATAGATTTGGAGATATAATTGTTCTTGAAAAATGAAGTTTATGTTTTTTTGTTGACGAGGAAATTGCTGATGTTATTGCTATGGAATTTACAAAAAGCAGGGAGAGTGAAATTAAACTTTTGAAAGAATAGATCTTACTGATGTTTCTATAGAAAAAGAAATACGAGGATTTTGAAATAGTTAGTTCTTCATTAAGGTTGGATTCGCTAGTAGCGAAGATTACTAATAAATCACGCAGTAAGGTTAAAGAATTTCTAGAACAAGACTTCATAAAAGTTAAATCATGTAATAGTGAGAAATGGAGAAAAAAACTGTGCTTTAGAGGATGTAATCTCTATTAGAAAGCATGGAAGATTTGTAGTAAAAGAGTATAAACAAAATAAAAAGAGCTTGAAATTTAGAATAACAATCTCAAAAATTAGTTTTAAAAGTTAATGTGATTCAATATATTCTGTTTAACCGGAATATATTGAGTCCTTTTTATTATAAAAAAATGAGCGTTTTTCATTTTATTAATGAAAAATATTGTGGTATACTCAATGGTATAAATTAAATTTACACATATATTAAGAGGTAAGTAAAATGAAAAAAATATTATTAACTATTTTTTTCTGTTCTATTGGTGTTTTCTTTAATTGGTTGTTCTCAAAAAAAGTTCAACAAAAAGAAGAAAAAAAGTGTTAAAACTTGGTGTAGTACCTAGTAGTAATAGTGAAAAGCTCGTAGATGACTTGACGCCATTTGCAAAAGCCTTAGGAAATAAACTAGGAATGAAGGTAGAGGTATTTACAGCAAGTAGTTATATAGGGGTAATCGAAGGTATCGGTAGTGGTAGTGTCGACTTCGGATTAGTACCGCCATTCTCAGCTGTTCTATCTAATAAACAAAGTAATACAAAAAATTTACTTGTAGGAAGAAGTACTAGTGGTAAACCTGGTTATTTTGCTGAAGTATTTGTAAGGAAAGATTCTAATATTAAAAACTTGTCTGATTTAAAAGGGAAAAAAATTGCTTTTGTTGATCCATCTTCAGCTTCTGGATATATTTATGCTGGAGCAATGCTAAAAGAAGCTGGTATAGACTTAGATAAAGATATACAATATCAATTTAGCGGTGGTCACGATAAAAGTTTACAATTACTACTAAATAAAGATGTTGATGCAGTAGCTAGTTATGAAAATGTAATCAGAAAATATACGAAAGAATTTCCTACACTTAAGGAAGATATTACACCTATCGCAAAAAGTGAACTTATTCCAGGTGTAACAGTAGTTGCTTCTAATAATCTAGATGATGAAATGCAGAAAAAAATTAAACAAGCCTTATTAGAAATTCAAAATGACAAAGAAACAATACAAATTTTTAACAAATCTATTCAGTATTACAGGATTTGAAGAACCAAAATAATGATGCATATAAGGCGATAGTAAGAATCTCTGAGAAAAATGAATATAGATTCAAATAAAAGTAAAAATAAAGATAATATTTTGGAGATAATTAGTGATTTGTGAAAGTTATATCACATATATTAAAAAGTTTATAAAAACTGTAATAATAGGTGATTCTAATTTTTTTAAATAAAAAAATAAAAAGTTATACAAAAAGTATTGACATTATGTTAATACTTTTGTATAATAAATATTGTTCGTTAGGAACACAAATATTTATCCACAGTAGCTCAGTTGGTAGTAGCATCTGACTGTTAATCAGAGGGTCGCAGGTTCGAGTCCTGCCTGTGGAGTTGGAGTAGTACTCAAGAGGCTGAAGAGCGCCCCTGCTAAGGGTGTAGGTCGGGAAACCGGCGCGAGGGTTCAAATCCCTCCTGCTCCGTTTTTTTATTGGCCCGTTGGTCAAGTGGTTAAGACACCGCCCTTTCACGGCGGTAACACGGGTTCGAATCCCGTACGGGTCACCATTTGAATTAAATACATTGAGAATAAGAGTTAGGTCCCGTGGTGTAGCGGTTATCACGCCTGCCTGTCACGCAGGAGATCGCGGGTTCGATTCCCGTCGGGACCGCCATTTTTCTATTGATAGCTCAGTTGGTAGAGCAATGGATTGAAGCTCCATGTGTCGGCAGTTCGACTCTGTCTCAAGGCATTTTTTTATTTAAACTTAATATTTTGGCGGCTGTGGCGAAGTGGTTAACGCATCGGATTGTGGTTCCGACATTCGGGGGTTCGATTCCCCTCAGCCGCCCCATTTTTTTGAATTTAGCAAAAGGAGTAGTGTAGAGATACATTACTCCTTTTTTTATTTAACAAAATTAAATTTTTTTAGATTTATAAGCAAATAAATAGAAAAAAATTGTTTGAAGAAGAGTAAAAATAATACTTATAAAAATATTAGGAGATAAAATAACATGGAAAAACATTCGAACAAGACTTAGAAAACTTTAAAGTAATAGATTCAAAAAACTGCTTTTGAAAAAAATTGAATCAAAAGAAAAAATTCGTATTATTTATTGGTAGATCATCATGCCCATTCTGTAGAAGATTTATGCCGAAAAATTAGTGAGGTAGTTGTTTCTAATAATGTAGAAGCATTCTTTATTAATTCTGAAGATTTTTCTGATGCATCAGGAATTGAATCATTACGTGAAAAAAATATGCTGTTAGAACTGTACCAGGATTATTAGTTGCTGAAGCTGGTGAAGTTAAAGTTGTATGTGATTCTAGTTTATCTGTTGAAGAAATTACAACATTTATTAAATAATAATATAACTCGTCTATTTAATATAGGCGAGTTTATTATTTTATGATTATTTTTAGTTACATGTAAAGCAGTTTAATAAATATACTAAATTTAGTAGCAAAAATACTGAAAAAAACTGTTTTAAGTGATATAATAGTACTTATAAAAATTTTACTAAAGTTAGAATTAGTTTATTTTAAAAATTCATTATATGATAATGAGGGTGATGAAGTGAAAAAGTGAGAAATTAGAAGTTAAAAAAATTTAGTTTTTTTAACTATGGAGTAAATAATATATTAAATGATATCTCATTTAATGTTGATAAAGGGAATTTGTAGCTGTAGTGGGAAAAGAGTGGTGCTGGTAAAATCAACTTTACTGCGTTGCTTAAATCTATTGAATAAACCTAAATCTGGAGAAATTAATATAGCTGGTGAAAATATAGTCAATTACAATAAGAAAAAAATTAAAAGCTTATTAGAAGAGAAATTGCATTTATATTCCAAGATTATAATGTTCTTGATAATTTATATACAGTTGAAAATGTATTGACTCCATATTTAGTAAGAAAATCTCCATTAAGCCTTTTACTTGGTTATACTAAGAAAGAGTATAATGAAGGAGTAGGTTATTTAAAACAGGTTGGTTTAGAAGAGGAGGCTTTTAAAAAGTCTAAGTATTTATCTGGTGGACAGAAGCAAAGGGTAGCAATCGCTAAGGCGCTCGCACAAGATCCAAAATTTTTATTAGCTGATGAACCTGTGAGTAGTTTAGATGAAAAGAACACTACTCTTATAATGGATACATTTAAGAAATTAAATAAAGAAAAAGATATTACTGTTTTAATCAATTTACACGATGTAAATCTTGCGAAAAAAATATAGTACAAAAAAATTTTTAGGATTGAAAGACGGAAAAGTTTTATTTTATAAAGATTCTGATATGGTGACTAAAGATGAATTTGAAGAACTTTATAATTAAAAAAATATAAATAAAATATTAGCTAGCATATTTATAGTATGTATTTTTCTTGATTGCGTTTATGCAATATGATGCAAAAAAACTTTTTTTCAGTAGGTTTTAAAAGAATACAGAACTTATTAGGGACGAATGTATCCTATTGATTTTTTTCAATCTTGGGTGAGTTGAAACAACCTATAATTGAAACGATAAATATAGCATTGTTTTCATCAATTTTAGCATTATTTACAGCTTTATTACTTTTGCCAATTTTGACCAATGTACTATTTAAATTTAAAAATAGTACCTAAAATTATTTAGTGCTGTATTTTCTATTATAAGAACTATACCATTTCTAATAATTGCAGCAATACTTGTAAGTTTATTCAGTACAGGTGTTTTCAGTGGATTCGTAAGTATTTATTTAATTAACCTTCTAACAGCAGCAAAGTTACTTAAAGAATATGCTGAAGAGGTAGAAGTTAAGCAGATAGAAGCGATGGAGTCTCTTGGTAGCTCGAAATTTGTTATTTATAAAAATGCAATCCTGTCTAACTTAAAACCACAGGTAGTTTCTGTATATTTCTTAACGCTAGAATCTAGTATTCGAGGAGCTAGTGTGCTAGGATTAGTTGGAGCAGGTGGAATAGGACAAAGACTTTGGCAAGAATTGAATCATTTGAGATATGATAGAGTTTCGATAATAATAATTACCCTAGTTATTTTAATATTTATTATTGATTTGGTGAGTTACTATTTTAGAAACTATAGCAATTCCTCTCAATTAACTTTTTGAAAAAAATTTATTTTGAAAAACATGGCAAGAGTTATATTACCTATAGTACTTATAGGAAGTCTATTGTATGTTACTAAAGTACATTACTATTACTCAAGATCGATTTTTTTAATTGGTTTAAAACAATTAAAAGTACTAGTCAATGGCATAATAAACCCAGATTTAGCTTATACATCTAAGATGTTAACAGAGTTAATGGTAAGTATAGAAATAGACTTTTAGTGCTACGATTTTTTTGCAGCGGTAACTGCAATATTTACTTCATATTTATCATCGGTTAATTTATTTGGTAAATATAAGGCGTTAAGCATGAAAGTTTTTATAAATATACTAAGAACATTCCCTCAATTATTGTAGCATTAATATTTTTTTAGAGGGTTCGGACCAGGAGCAATAAGTAGCTTTTTGCATTATACATTTATACTGTTGGTGTAATGACAAAAATGTATAATGAAGTTTTTAGAAGGAATAAATAATAATATTCTATTAACGACAAAAAAAGTATAGGATTAGGAAGTTTTATTAGTTATATAAAAAAATAATATTTAATGGATATTTCCCTGAATTTGTTACTATAATTCTATATAGATTTGAGGCGAATATTAAAAATTCTACAATACTAGGTATGGTAGGTGCAGGTGGTATTGGACATTTACTTGTAAATAATATAGAATATAGAAATTGGAATAGAATTTCGACATTATTAATTGGATTAGCACTTTCGATAATCATTATAGAAAATATATCTTATTTAATAAGAATGAAAGTTAAAAAAATAATTTTTAAAGAATGATAAATTAAGGAGGATTAAATGCGTTTAAAAAGTAGGAAAAAAATTGTTAATACGCACTCTTTAAAAGGAGAGGTGAAAAGTAATTTCATCGACTGATTTTTGAAGAACAACGTTTTGAAAAAAAGGAAGTGAATTATTAATAACACGAGGGTAATCAAGTTATTAAAGAAGTAGTCGTAGAAAGTTATAGAACTCATAAAAACAATCTTTTAGTGAAATTTGTAGGAATTGATACAATTGAGGAAGCTGAAAAAAACTTAAAAAAATCTACAAATTAAAAATCGATTCAGAAAAATATTGGAGAGTTAGAAGAAAAATGAATTTTACTTCCATGAAATTATTGGATGTGAAGTGTTTGACGAAAATGGTAAAATCGTTAGGGTGAAATCATTGAAATTTTAACACCAGGGGCTAATGATGTTTGGGTGATTAAAGGTCAAAATGGTAAAGAAATCTTGATTCCATATATAGAGGACGTAGTTAAGAAAATTGATATCGAAAATAAAAAAATAGATATCGAAGTTATGGAAGGATTAATTGACTAATGAAAATTGATATACTGACTTTATTCCCAGATATGTTTGACTCATTAAATCATTCAATTTTAGGAAAAGCAAAAAGATAATAAGTTATTAGACATAAATATAGTCGATTATCGTAAATTCTCTGGTAATAAGCATAATCAGGTAGATGATTATCCATTTGGTGGAGGTCAAGGTATGGTCTTAAAACCAGAGCCGATATTTAATGCTGTTGAAAGTTTGGATAAAACGGATAAAACGCGTATAATTTTATTATGCCCTCAAGGGGAGCGATTCAGTCAGAAAAAAGCCGAAGAACTTTCAGAAGAGGAACATTTAATTTTTATATGTGGACACTATGAAGGTTATGATGAAAGAATTAGAGAATACCTTGTAACCGATGAACTTTCGATTGGAGATTTTATCTTAACTGGTGGAGAATTTGCTGCGATGACTATGGTTGATAGTATTGCTCGACTTGTACCAGATGTATTAGGGAAAGAAGAATCTCATAAAGATGATTCATTTTCAACTGGTCTTTTAGAATATCCACAATACACAAGACCAAAAGACTATAAAGGGATGATAGTTCCTGATGTGCTAACAAGTGGACATCATAAGAACATAGAGACTTACAGAAAAAAAGAAAGTCTACGAAGAACATATTTAAGACGTCCAGATTTATTGGATAATTATGTATTGAGTAAAGAAGAAACAGAAATTACTCGATGAAATAAAAAGAATTAAAAAAATTAACATAAAATAAAATGACATAACTATATTTTTGATGTATAATATTAATATAGTATGTATTGTAAGCACAGGAGGATTAGAAGTAATGACAACTTCATTTGAGGAATTATTAAATAGCTCAGAAATGCTGAAAAAAGGAGACAAAGTAACTGGTACAGTATCTAAAATCGATAACGATAAAGTATACGTTGATGTAGCAGGAGCTCAATACGACTGCGTAATTTTACGTAATCAAATTACAAGAAAACCATTCGAAAATATTGAAGAAGTATTATCAGTTGGCGATGAAGTAGAAGCTCAAGTAACAGGGATCAGAGCTGACCGTGAAAAAAGATCAGAAGACGTACCTGGTGTGATTTATTTATCACACAAAATTTTAGAAAATGCTGAATATAAAAAATTAATGGAATTATCATGGACTGGAATTATTGAAAAATTCGAAAATGGTGAATTAATTCAAGCAACAGTTTCAGGTCAAACTAAAGGTGGATTATTAGCAGATGTAGAAGGATTACGTGCATTTATCCCAGGATCATACATCGATACTAAATTTAGAAAAAGACTTATCTAAATTTGTAGGAAATGAGTACACATTCAAAAATTGAAGAAGTGGACAAATCTAAAAAAATAAAAATTATCTTAAACAGACGTGTAATTTTAGAAGAAGAAAAAGCTAAAAAAATTAGCAGAAGTATACGGAAACATTAACGAAGGTGATGTAATCGAAGGTAAAGTTAGTCGTATCACTGACTTTGGTGCATTCGTTAATATCGGAGAAGTTGATGGATTATTACACATCTCAGAAATTTCTCACGCTCGTGTAGAAAAAAAGTTTCTGACGTACTTTCAGTTGGAGATACTATAAAAGTTGCTGTTATTGCAGTAGATAAAGAAAACGAAAAAGTTTCATTATCAGCTAAAACATTATTACCAACTCAATGGGAAGTAGCTCGTGCTACAATTAAAGCTGGAGATGTACTAGAAGGTGTTGTTCGTAACACAACTGCGTTCAGTGCTTTTCGTAGAAGTTTTACCAGAAGTTGAAGGATTAGTTCACATTTCTCAAATTTCTCATGATAGAGTAACAAACGTAGAAGATGTTCTTAAAAAAGGTGACAAAGTTACTGTAAAAGTATTAGAATTTGATTTCGAAAGCGAAAGATTATCTCTATCAATCAAAGAACTTTTAGAAAAACCAGTTAAAGAAGAAGTTAAAGAAGAGGTAGAATATGATACTTCTTACTTAAAAAGATGAAGATACTTCATTCAGTTTAGGGGACAAATTTAAAGACATCGAACTTTAATTTGAAAAAAATAGAGAAATAAAGGCAGTAGATAGCTTGTCTATTGCTTTTATTTTTTAGGTATAAAGATAAAGTAAAAATTTAAAGATATGGAGGGCAAAACATGGCAAAACCAACAGTTGCGATAATAGGTAGACCTAATGTAGGTAAATCTACAATTTTCAATAAGATTATTGGTGATAGACTTTCTATCGTAGAAGATGTAGCAGGTGTTACACGTGATAGAATTTATTCAAAAGCAGAATGGTTAAACTATTCATTCTTCATGATTGATACAGGAGGAATTGAGTTAGAAGATACTCCATTCCAAAAACAAATCAGAGCACAAGCAGAACTAGCTATTGATGAAGCCGATGTAATTATATTCTTAACAAATGGTCGTGATGGTGTTACAAGTGATGATGAAGAAGTTGCAAAATTATTATATAAAACTGATAAACCAGTAGTATTAGCAGTTAATAAAATTGATAATTTTGATATGAATCATATGATTTATGATTTCTATTCATTAGGATTTGGAGATCCATTCCCAATTTCAGGATCACACGGATTAGGTATTGGTGACTTACTAGATGAAGTATGTAAAAACTTTAAAGTTCTAGAAGAAGAGGAAGAAGATGAGAAAATTAGATTCTCTTTAATTGGACGTCCTAATGTAGGTAAATCAAGTTTAATCAACACTATCTTAGGAGAAGAACGTGTAATTGCTTCTGATATCGCTGGAACAACACGTGATGCAATAGATACTGATTTTAAACATAATGGAGATGAGTATGTTGTAATCGATACAGCTGGTATTAGAAAACGTGGTAAAGTATATGAAAGTTGCGAAAAATATTCTGTACTTCGTTCTCTTAAAGCTATTGAACGTTCAGATGTTGTATTAGTTGTTCTTAATGCTGAAGAAGGTATTATTGAACAAGATAAAAAAGTTGCTGGATATGCTCATGAATCAGGTAAAGGTGTAATCATCGTTGTTAATAAATGGGATGCAATCGAAAAAGATGATAAAACTATGAAAGAATTTGAAGAAAAAATTCGTGATAGTTTTGCATATCTAGACTATGCTAAAATCGTTTATGTTTCTGCAAAAACAAAACAACGTGTATTTAACATCTTCCCATTAATTAAAGAATCATATGAAAATAGACAACGTCGTATTCAAAGTTCAACACTTAATGAAATTGTTGTTGATGCAGTTTCTATGAATCCAACTCCACAAGATAAAGGTAAGAGACTTAATATTTTCTATGCATCACAAGTTGCTATTAATCCACCTACATTCGTGTTCTTCGTGAATTATCCAGAACTGATGCACTTCTCATATGAGAGGTTTCTTTAGAAAAATAGAATTCGTGATTCATTTAACTTTGAAGGAACACCTATTAAAACTATTAGCAAGACAAAGAAACTAGTGGGATAGATTAGTTATTTAAATTTTAAAACATTAACTTAATAAAACGATAAGAGAGTAGCTCTAAAATGATTTTAGAACTGCTCTTTTATGTTAATAATTTTATGAAAGAAATAATGGAAAACACCCTGCATTATTTTCATTAAAATTTAAATGGTAAAATTTAGTCAAAAATACTAGCAAATATACTTAGAACATGGTATAATTCAACTTATATAATTTACTAATTAGGAGGTAATCTATATGCCATTAGGATATTATGGAATGTCAGGAAGTTATATACTTTACTTTTTACTAATTATGTTAATCCCTTTATGGGCTCAATTCAAAGTAAAAAGAACATACGAAAGATATAAAAAAGTAAGAACAAAATCAGGATTAACTGGAAAAGAAGTTGCAGAAATAATAATGCAAGCAAATGGAATTACAGGTGTTAGAGTAGTTAGAGGTGAGGTTGAATTGTCAGACCACTATGATCCAACTAATAATGTTGTAGTTTTATCACCAATAGTGCATGATCAACCTACAGTTGCATCAGTTGCAATTGCTGCACACGAAATTGGTCACGTTATTCAAGATAAAGTAGCAGACTACAAACCAATGAGATGGAGACACTCACTAGTACCATTAGCAAATCTTGGAGGAAACTTATCAACTATTCTTATTATGGTAGGATTCTTATTAACAGGATTAATCGGACAATTTGGTTATACTGTTGCTTGGGTTGGAGTAGGATTTATGCTATTTGCGGTACTATTCCAAGTAGTAACATTGCCAGTAGAGTTTGATGCTTCAAAACGTGCTTTAGAGCAAGTAGTTGATTTAAATATTGTAGATGATCAAGAACACAGACACTGTCGTAAAGTTCTAACTGCAGCAGCATTAACATATGTAGCAGCAGCGATGGTTGCTTTAATGGAACTATTAAGATTCATCTTTATTTTATTAAACAGTAGCAATAGAGACTAATAATTAATATTGACCAATGTGGTCAAACTAATAAAAATACGACTAGAAAGTCAAGATTTTCATAAAATCCTGATTTCCTAGTCGTTTATTTTTATATTAGAGTTGTAAAAAATCCTGAATTTAAAATTTAATTTATATTAAAATTTCATAAACACTTTAACGATTTGATATCTTAATTCACCTTATGGAAATATTTTTAGACATCTGATAAAATATTTTGAGAAACTTTATACAAAAAAATTACTATTTTTGTTTTTACTCCTAGTTAAGTAAATAATAAAGCTAAATAACAAGTTAATATAGCTTTCATAATATCCATATTAGTGTTATAATATTGTAAGACTATATAATGAAGAGGTAAAAAATGATTTACGGAATAGGTTGTGATATCGTCGACATTCATCGCTTCGAAAAATATGTTGATGATAAAAAACGACTTGAAAAATTATATACAGAAAATGAATTAAATGAATTTTATAAAATAACAAATAAAAAGAAGAAAAAAATGGAATTCCTTGCGGGACGCTTTGCGGTAAAAGAAGCAACCTCTAAAGCACTTGGAGTTGGAATTTCTAAGGAGTTTTCTTTTCATGATGTTGAGGTAAAAAAAGATGAGAATGGGAAACCATATATAGAATATGGTGACTTTAGGACACATCTGACTATAAGCCATACTGATACAACAGTAGTGGCATTTGTTGTTTTAGAGAAAGGGGACTAGATTAATGATTAATGATAGGCCAACACAATTAAGAGTAAATTTAGATGCATTACTAAATAATTACAATAAGTTAAATGCTTTAAATAACAAAAAAATCGGATTAGCTATTGTTAAAGCTGATTCTTATGGATTAGGTTCGAAAGTAATCGCAGATCATTTATATAAAAATGGAGTTAGGCATTTCGCAACAGCAACATTAGAAGAAGCGATAGAACTAAAAGATGTTATTAAAGATAGTATGGTTCTTGTATTAGGAGTTACAAATCCCCAAAATGTTAAATATGCAGTAGAAAATAATGTTTCTTTAACATGTCCGTCTAAAGAATGGTTAGAAGAATCTTTAGTACAATTGCAACAAATAGAAGGAAAATTAAAAATTCATGTTAAAATAGATACGGGAATGGGGAGAATTGGAACTTCCGATTTAGAAGAACTAAAAGTGATTGATAACTTATTGGATTCAGAAAAACTTGATTTCGAAGGAATTTTCTCACATTATTCAAATGCTGATGGGGATGATGATAATTATGACAATTATCAAACAGAAAATTTCGAAAATACTCTTAATGTTGTCACTCATAAACCGAAATATATTCATATAGAAAATTCAGCAGGAACAGTAAAATATAGTGATAGAAAAGATCGTTACAATCTTTCTAGAATAGGTATTGCACTATATGGCTGTTATCCAAGTGGAAATATTGAAAAATTAGATAAGGTACAATTAGAACCTGTAGCTAGTTTAATTAGCAAAGTGACACATGTAAAAAAATTCCAAGCAGGACAAAAACTTGGCTACGGTGTTAGCTATGAAGCTAGACAAGATGAATATATCGCGACAGTACCTATAGGATATGCTGATGGCTTACTAAGGAGAGCTCAAGGATTTAGAATTAGAGTTGGATCTGAAGAGTGTGAAATTGTTGGACGTGTATGTATGGATCAACTTATGGTTCGTTGTAGTGAAAATGTAAAAGTAGGAGATGACGTACTATTCTTTGGAGAATATAACGGTCAAAAAATTTCAGTAGATACTTTTGCAGAATATCAAAAATACAATAAGTTATGAAATATTTTGTTGTATAAATAAACGTGTTCCAAGAGTTTATTATAATAATAAGATGGAGTTATAGAATGTACGAGAAAAATTACAAAAAAATTTGGCAACTAAGCTAAAGATACAAGATAAGTATATAGTAAAATGTATTAAATCTATTAGAAGAGGGAAATACAATTGCTTTTATCGCTAGGTATAGAAAAAGAATTAACAAATTCTTTAGATGAAGTTGCTATAAAAACAAATACAAAGATGAATTTAATTATTTAAAAATCTCTTGAAGAAAGAAAAAGAAGAAGTAATTAGATTAATTTCAGAAAAAAAGGTCTACTTACTGATGAGTTGAAAAAAAGATATTTTAGCTCAAGAAAAAAACTACAAAGGGTAGAAGATTTATATCGTCCGTTTAAAGAGAAAAAAACGTACTAAAAGCTGACGATAGCTAAAGAAAAAGGGTTAGAGAATTTAGCTAATTATATTTTGAAACTTCCAAAAATCTTTAGAAGATTTAAATAAAGAAGCAGCTAAATATATAAATACTGAAAAAGAAGTAAATAGTATTGAAGAAGCTATTAATTATGCATTAGATATTATCGCTGAGAAATATTTCAGATAGTGCGAAATATCGTGAATATGTGCTTGAAAAACACTAGAAAATTCGGTCAAATTACTTCAGTACTAAAAAAGGTGGAGAGAGAAAGATGAAAACTCTACATATAAAAACTACTATGAATTCGGTGAACAAATTTCGAAAATTGCTTCACATAGAATTCTTGCTTTGAATAGAGCGGAAAAAGAAGGTATAATTCGTGTAAGTATAGAAAATGATAAAGATAGACTACATAATTATATTCTTAGAGGTTTAACAAAAATCGTCAAACAGCAATAAATGAATTACTATTAGAATGTATCGCTGATAGTATGAAAACGTTTAATCTATCCATCTATCGAAAGAGAAATTCAAGTGACTTTAACGAAAAAAAGCAGAAGAAGACTCTGTTGTTATCTTTCTCAGAAAACTTAAAAACAACTTCTAATGCAAAGTCCTCTTAAAAACAAAAAAGTTTTAGGAATAGACCCAGCGTTTAGAACTGGATGTAAGATGGCGATTGTTGATGAATATGGTAATTTTATAGATAAGATGGTTATTTATCCACATAAACCAGCATCAGCAGATAAACAAGAGAAATCTAAAAAAAGATTTAATTAAATTTATTAATAAACACAATATTAATTTAATAGCTATCGGTAATGGTACAGCATCTCGTGAAACTGAGAAATTTGTAGTAGATAACTTAAAAGAAGCGGGATTAAAAATTGACTATGTTATTGTAAATGAAGCGGGAGCAAGTGTTTATTCAGCGAGTGAAGTAGCTCGTGAAGAATTTCCTGATTTTAACGTAGAAGAGAGAAGTGCAGTATCAATTGCACGTCGTATTCAAGATCCGCTAAGTGAACTAGTAAAAATCGATCCTAAGTCAATCGGTGTTGGACAATATCAACATGATATAACACCTAAATTTTTAGAAAAAGAACTAACTTTCGTAGTTGAAACAGCGGTAAATAAAGTAGGGGTAAATGTTAATACAGCCTCAGTATCCTTATTATCATATGTTTCAGGTGTTAATAAGCAAATAGCTAAGAATATTGTGGCTTATCGTCAAGAAAATGGGAAAATAGAAACTATTAAAGAAATTGCTAAAGTACCAAGATTAGGTAAGAAAACATATGAGCAATGTGTAGGATTCTTTAGAATACCAGATAGTAAAAATATCTTTGATGCTACAGGTATTCACCCCGAGAGTTATAAAGCTGCAGAAAACTTATTAAAAGAATTGAAATTATCTACTAAGGAAGTTGGGACTGAAGAGTTTGCAACTACTGTAGAAGCTGTAGACAAGAAAGAACTGGCTGGAAAAATCGGTGTAGGAATAGAAACACTTGAGGATATAATTAAAGATTTAAAACAGCCATTACGTGATGAACGTGAATCATTTGCTAAACCATTGTTAAAATCAGATATTCTGACAATAGATGACCTGCAAATTGGTGTGAAATTAGCTGGAACTGTTAGAAATATTACACAGTTTGGAGCTTTTATAGATATAGGTCTTAAGCAAGATGCAATGGTTCATATTTCAAAAATCAGTAAAAATTATATTAAAAACCCATTAGACGTTCTTAGTGTAGGACAAATCGTTGATGTGTATGTTATTGATGTAGACAAAAGAACGAGGTCGTGTCGCACTAGCAATGTTTAAAGATTAAAGGAGGTAGAAATGAGTAATAACAAATCAAAATACCTTCCAAGTATAGATAGCTTGAGGGCATTGGCGGTATTAGCCGTTATTATTTATCACGTCGATGTAAATTACCTACCAGGTGGTTTCTTAGGTGTTGATTTATTCTTTGTTTTATCAGGTTATTTAATTAGTTCATTGATTATTAAAGAATATAAAAAAAGACAGGGTCTCTTAATTTATATAATTTTTTTATTTAAGAAGAGCTAGACGTTTATTACCAGCGGTGTACTTTTATGATAACTGTAGGGATTGATAGTGATGGTGCTATTCAATGATGTATTACTACGTAAAAGTCATCTTGATGCCTTTATTTGGTTACATATATTCAAGTAACTGGTGGTATATATTCCATAAATTAGATTATTTTGATAGTTTTGGTTCACAAAAGTCCATTTAAACATTTATGGTCATTAGCTATTGAAGAACAATTTTTATATGGTTTTTCCATTATTATTTTTAATATTTAATGGGAAAAAAAGAAAGCCAAAGATGGAACATATAAATTAAATAAAGAATTTTTTTATATGTTGTAGTAGGATTAATATTTATATCTCTAATAACTACATATTTTATTATTTCGATATAAATAATATTAGTCAATTTATTTTTGGAACTGATACTAGAGCATTTTTCATTACTTGTTGGTGTAGTAGGTGCGATTTTTATATCCTATGGATAAACTTAATACAAAGAGTAACTCCAAAAGAAAAATATACGTTATAGTTTAGTATCGTTTGTTTCAATAGCTATCTTAATAGCAATTATGATTTATACTTCAGAGTATAATACTTGGCTATATCGAGGAGGATTCCTACTTGTAGCTATTTTAGGGTTAGTAATTATAATAAGTAGTGGGAAACAACATACTATAATGTCAAAACTACTATCATTTCAAACCAATAGTTTTTATCGGTAAAAATTTCGTATAGTTTATATTTATGGCATTTTCCAATTTTTAGTGTTAACTACACCAGTGTCAGAAATTGGGTAATCCTAATATTTTTATATGTAATATTTACGAATTATACTTACATTTATTGTAGCTATTATAAGTTACGTATTTGTTGAGACACCAATTAGAAAACTAGGATTTTATAAACTACGTTAACTTGGTTTATAAAAAATAGTAAAACGTTCTAAAAAGCAAGAAAAAGTATACGCTAGTATTATAGGTGTAGTATCATTACTATTTGTGATGGGAATATTTGGGAAAGGTGTTCCATTCCTTTCAACAGCATTTGTAAAAGAAATGGAAAAACAATAAAAGAAACTCAATTTGTAAATAATCAAAATAATAATAGTGATAATAATCAAAAAATAAATCAACTGACGAGAAATAAAGATAACAAAGAAAATAAAGATGATAAAAAAATAATTCAGATAAAGAAAATATAGTTCTAGTAGTTGTTATGGGAGATTCTCTTTGACAGTTGATATCGGAGAAAAAAATTTAAAGAGTTGTATCCAGGAGCTGTTATAGATGGTAAAAATCGGTCGACAATTATATATGGCAGTGGATGAAGCTAAAAAATTACGCTCAATATAACAATGAGAATTCAGCGATAATATTCCAACTAGGAACTAATGGACCATTCACTGAAAGCCAACTTGATGAATTAGTGAAGATTTTTGATAAAGCTGATATTTACTTCGTTAATGTTAAAGTGCCAAGAGCTTGGGAAAAAAACTGTAAATTCAGAGTTAACAAAAAGCAAAGAGAAAAATACTCTAATATAACTATAATCGATTGGTATTCCGTGGCAAATGGTAATACTACTTTATTTGAACCAGATAAGGTGCATTTAAAACCGAATGGTGCTGAAAGAATGGTTGATTTAATAGTGAAAAATCTTAAACGACCAGTAGAAGTTAAAGAGGGAATGACTCAAAAATCGTGATTTTGGAGAAATCGATTTTGTCGAGTCATCCCCGCAAAGTTTATTAGATATATAAAAAGCTTTTATAAAGCGAATTTAGATATCAATAAACCACTGCGTCTATGGGTTCTCATATACACTTTGTTAAAAATTTAAGGCTTTTTGGATTAGCCCTTTAAATTAAAAATGAAAAACTAAGTAGTTTTTAAAAAGACTACTTAGTTTTATTTGTTGTATTAAAAAAACAATAACAACCTAAAAACTGAAGAAGTATTATTTAAGTTTGAAATTAGGTTTAGTTTCTCATGAAACTTTTTGAGATATCATAAAATTTAAATAATATTTTAGTGATTGAAACATAAAGATAATATTGATAAAGGCTTTTCTTAGTGAATTGTTTGAACTTTCATTGAAATATGAATATAGTTTGTGATATAATAATTTCTAGTATTAGAATATATTTTAAATAGTAAAAAGGGAGATAACTATGACAAAAAGTAAGAGTAAGATATGCACCATCTCCAACAGGAAATTTACATATCGGAAATGCAAGAACAGCATTATTTAATTACCTTTTTGCAAAACATTACGGTGGAGACTTCGTACTAAGAATTGAAGATACTGACTTCAAACGTAATAAAGAAGAAGGTGAAAGAAGCCAACTTAAATATATGGATTGGCTAGGTCTTGACTATGATGAAGGTATTGGAAAAGAAAAAGAATTCGGTCCTTACCGTCAATCAGAAAGAATCGATATCTATCAAAAATATGCTGATCAACTTATTGCTGAAGATAAAGCATACAAATGTTACATGACTGCTGAAGAATTAGAAGCGGAAAGAGAAGAGCAAATTGCTAATGGATTACCACCACGCTATAGTGGAAAACATGCTCGTCTTACTAAAGAAGAACAAGAAGCATTTGAAAAAGAAGGTAGAAAACCATCTATCCGTATTCGTGTTCCACAAGACAGAACATATAAATTCGATGATATGGTTAAAGGTGAATTATCATTTGAAGGACATGACTTCGGTGATTTCGTAATCATTAAAAATGATGGAGTAGCTACATATAACTTTGCGGTGACAATCGATGATCATTTAATGCAAATTTCTCACGTTCTACGTGGAGATGACCACGTGTCAAATACACCAAAACAACTTGTTGTATATGAAGCATTAGGATTTGAACCACCAAGATTCGGTCACATGACTCTAATCGTAAATGAAAACAAGAAAAAATTATCTAAACGTGATGAAACGATTATTCAATTCATCGAACAATATGATGAATTAGGATACCTTCCAGAAGCATTATTTAACTTCATTACATTATTAGGATGGTCTCCAGAGGGGGAACAAGAAATCTTCACTAAAGAAGAATTTGTTAAAATTTTTGATGAAAAACGTTTAAGTAAATCACCAGCGTTCTTCGATAATAACAAACTTACTTGGATTAATAACCAATATATTAAAGCACAACCCTTAGAAAGAATTGTAGACTTATCATTACCATTCTTCGTAAAAGAAGGTGTTGCAACTGCTGAAGAAGTGGAAGATAATAAAGCTTGGTTTGAAAAATTAATTTCTTTATATCAACCACAAATGAGTTATGGTGCTGAAATCGTAGAATTAACAAAACAATTCTTCGTAGAAGAAGTAAAATTTCGATGAAGAAGAATTAGAAATTTTTAAAACAAGAAACAACAGCAACAGTATTCGAAGATTTCTTAACAAAAGTTGAAGAAGTAGAAGAATTTACTGCTGATAACATCAAAGCTTTAATCAAAGCTATTCAAAAAGATACTGGAGTAAAAGGTAAAAACTTATTCATGCCAATTCGTATAGCTTCTACAGGATCAATGCACGGTCCAGAATTAAACACAAGCTTTAGAATTACTAGGTAAAAGAAAGAGTAGCATCTAGAGTAAAAAGCTGCATTAGAAACAATTAAATAGAAAAAGTTTTTAAATTTTAAATATAAATTAAGGGTGAAATAAATTGAGAAATATCTATTTTTAGATTAGCCCTTAATTTTTGATTTTTCTAACTGGGAAAAATTAGAGAAGAAATATAAATAAAAAGTAAAGAAAAATATCTTGACATTTATCAGTCAAATAAGGTATTATTACTTATGATATTGTTTATATATCTTCACGAGTAAGCCCCGGAAAAACTTAGTCGTTATGACAGATTAAAAAAACAACATCTAGGAGGAAAAAAAGACATGCGTCAAACATATATGGCAAAAGCCATCAACTGTAGAAAAAATGGTATGTAATCGATGCTGAAGGACAAACTTTAGGTCGCTTATCATCAGAGGTAGCTTCAATTTTAAGAGAAACACAAACCTACTTATACACCACACATCGATACTGGGGATAATGTTATCATTATCAACGCTGAGAAAAATTGTGTTAACTGGTAAAAATTAACTGATAAAATTTACCGTCGTCACACAATGCACCCAGGTGGGTTAAAAAGAAAGAACTGCTGGATTAATGGTGAAAAAAATATCCAGAAGAACTTTTAGAACTATCTATCAAGGTATGTTACCAAAAAAATACTTTTAGGTGAGAGCTCAAGGAATGAAACTTCACGTTTACCGTGGAGCTGAACACCCACACGCAGCACAAAAAAACCAGAAAAAAATACGAATTACGTGGATAATATAGGGAGGAAATAATTAAATGGCACAAGTAGAATATCGCGGTACAGGACGTAGTAAAAAGCTCAGTAGCACGTGTAAGATTAGTACCTGGAACAGGGAAAGTTGTTATCAACAACAGAGAAATGCGTGAATACTTACCATTAGAATCATTAGTATTAGACTTAATGCAACCTTTAGAAGTTACATCTACTACAGGTAACTATGACGTTTTAGTTAACGTTAACGGTGGAGGATACACAGGACAAGCTCAAGCAATCCGTCACGGAATTGCACGTGCTTTACTAGAAGTAAACCCAGAATACCGTAAAGACTTAAAACCAGCAGGATTACTAACTCGTGACCCTCGTATGAAAGAACGTAAAAAATACGGTCTTCGTGGTGCGAGACGTGCTCCTCAATTTTCAAAACGTTAATATTGGTCTTATACCAAGTACGTCAAGACAACAGAGAACTTTCTCTGTTGTCTTTTTTTAGTATTGTCTTATTAACTTAGAAAATAGTTATTAAAAATAAAAAACTGAGTTACCTATAATTTAGTAGTAATCTCAGTTTCTCAATTTAACTATATTTTATTCATAAATCTCAGAATCTTTTAGTGTGAAAAATAACTTCAGTTCCTGCTGGATAATTATCTAAAGATAATAATAATATTTTTTTCTTCGATTTTCTTAGGTTTAATTTCTGCAATAACTTGAGCTATTTCATTTTAATTCATCATATAAGTTTTTTTAAATAGTTTAGCATCTTTAACGTTTATTTTTGGGTTGATTTGATATACTGGCGTTTCTCCCAAACCATGTATCTTCGTTTTTAAAAGTCGATTTCAGATTTTTCATTGATCTTTAAGTTTTATTGATATATCATAATCAAACGTATATCTATCGAAAAAGTTTTAGCTAGACTACTAATATAATCGTGAGAACCTTTGTTAGAGCGGTTTGATAAATTTTTAGTTTAGCACTATAATCAATTGCATTAAGATCTAAAAATTTCAGCCATTTTAAATACATCAAATTCATCATAGACATCTGAAGCAACAAAATTAACTTTGACATCATATCCTACACGTTGAAATTCCTGATATTTTTTTCTAATAGTTCTTCTACTGTTACATCTTCTAGATTTTCTCTAACATTAGTAACTGACTCTTTACCATCTTCTATAACTTCCTGTTTAGGGATACTTTACAGTCAATAAATAATTCATTCAATTATTCCTCCTTCATATTTAACACATTACTATTATACATATCTTTCCAGTATATTTACAATAGTATGAATAAAGTTTAAGATAATATTAGTACATGATTTTAATATACGTAAATAATTATAAATTTAAAAAGTTAGTCTATAATATTTAAATATTATAGTGGGAAATTTAAATATTTATTTTAATTAAAGATAATAATATGCAAGTATGTATAATACAAACCTAAATAATTACTTTCTTGTTATAAATAATATCTAAACTTATTAATAATATTAAAAATATTAGAAAATAGACTTAAGGAAAGCTAATCTTGACAATTTTATCTAATATTTATATAATAATAAACATAAATTTATAAAGGAGGTCATTGCATATGAAAATAATTGCAATTTCAACACGAAGTGTCGATTATCAATCAGATGCTGGTATAACGAAGAGACGTCTATACATTAATGGTTATTTTTTTCAGAAGTAGCAGAAGAAGCTGGATTTATATTATTCCCAGTTTGTTCTCAAAACGGAATTGAGGAAATTGTAGCCATGTGTAGTGGCCTTATAATTGCTGGAAGAGATCGGGATATTAATCCTAGATTTTTATGGAGAAGAACCTTTAGAAGGATTAGAGTATCCAGAAGATTCTTATGAGGATGAATTAGACTTTAAACTTATAGAACTTTTCGAGAAAAAAATAATAAACCTATTTTTAGGAATTTGTAGTGGATTACAAAGTTTAAATATTTATCATGGTGGTTCATTAAAACAACATATAGATAAACATACTAGTAAAGAAAGAACTGGTTCGTCATACTATTGATATAGAAGAAAATTCATTTTGTTCATAGTTTATATGGAAATAAAAGCAGAAGTAAATTCAATTCATCATCAAGCGATAAAAAAAGTTGGAGAAGGATTTAAAGTTACAGCTGTTTCGGAAGACGGTACAATAGAAGCTATAGAAAAAGGAAATTTAATAGGGGTACAATGGCATCCTGAAGTAGACTTTGAAATAGATGTTTTTAAAAAAAGTTTCTTAGTTTGTGTAACAAATAATTTATAAAGTTGCAAAAAAATAATATAATATAAAAAAATAAAGAATATAACATCAAAAATAGTTGACTATTAATTAAAATAATGGTAAACTATTCTTTGTGTAAAAATAATAGCAGTGGATTAATTGTTATTGCCTCTATGTTATACATTATTTAATGTGGCAACTCGTAGTCTATGCTGCTAGGCGAAGTTCCAGTTTTATAACATATACAACAACGATAATCGTGCTTTTTGTTTTCACAAAAAAATAAAAAAACAAAAAAAGATATAAGGAGGAGCACATAATGGCTCGTTTTACAGGTTCAACTTGGAAAAAAATCTCGTCGTTTAGGAATTTCACTAAGCGGTACTGGTAAGGAGTTAGCTAAACGCCCTTACGCACCAGGACAACACGGTCCTAACTTAAGAAAAAAACTATCTGAGTATGGTTTACAATTACAAGAAAAACAAAAACTTCGTTACCTACACGGAATGAACGAAAAAAACAATTCCGTAAATTATTCGATAAAGCTGGTAAATTACAAGGTCTTCACGGTGCTAACTTTATGGCATTACTTGCTACACGTTTTAGATTCTGTAGTATACAGCTTAGGGATTAGCTAGAACTAACCGTCAAGCTAGACAATTAGTTAACCACGGTCACGTTCTTGTAGATGGTAAAAAAGTAGATATCGCTTCTTACGCTGTTAAACCAGGTCAAGTAGTTTCAGTAAGAGAAAAATCTAGAAACCTTGATATCATTAAAGAAGCTGTTGAAATCACAAACTTCGTACCTGAGTACTTAACTTTTGATGCTGATAAATTAGAAGGATCATTAGTAAGACTTTCCAGAAAGAAGTGAATTACACCCAGAAATCAACGAACAACTTATCGTTGAGTACTACAGCCGTTAATAAAAAAATAAGCCCTTTTAAACTAAATGTTTAAAGGGGCTTGTTTTTTTATTTATGAGTAAAATATGCTCAATATAAAAAAGCCAAAAACTAATTTGTTTTGACTTTTAAAAATAAGTTTAGAAATATTAAATCGAAAGAGAATATCTCTTCTGATTCTTTATATTTTATCAAAAAATATAAAGAAAGAAGTTATAAATTCTATTTTTTTATAGCAAAAAAATATTTAAAAGCTGAGTTATATTACATCAAAATAATATTGTATTATCGATAATCTATAATTTTTCATTAAAAATACTAATAGTATAAAAAACTAAATTTAATAAATTAATTTTATATAAAATTTTTTTATCTTTATAATAAAAAGTATATACTATTAGTAAATAATTTTGTAAATATTACTAAACTATAAAAATAAAAAAATAATAAAATGTATAATTGTGAAAACAGTTTTGTTGTAAAAAAATATAACAGCTGTTTTTTTCAAATTTCTTTTTCTTAAAATTAGTTTGACACTTATTTTCACAAAAAAATTAGTATTAACTTAAAATTAATAAACCTTATTTAATAAGGTTTTTGTTCTTTATCAACTATATTTAAATAGAGAAAAGTATTTTTCATCATTACTTTCATCAGAAAAAAACGCTTTCATAATTGTAGGGAAATTGTGTTAATATATAAGTACAGAAAAAAATTAGGAGGTAAGGGAAATGATTATCGGAGTACCAACAGAAATTAAAAAAATAACGAAAGTAGAGTGTCTGCAATTCCAGGTGTAGTGCATGAATTAGTACTAGATGGACACACTGTTTATGTAGAAAAAGGAGCTGGATTAGCTTCAGGTATTTCAGATGCGGAGTATGAAAAAGTAGGGGCTGTTTTATTAGATAAAGCAGAAGATGTATGGAATAAATCGGACTTGATCTACAAAGTAAAAGAACCAATTCCATCAGAATATAAATACTTCAGAAAAGGTTTAATTATCTATACTTACTTACACTTAGCCGCAGATCCAGAGTTAACTAAAGCAATGGTAGAAACAGGGACTATCGGTATTGCTTTTGAAACAGTAAAAGTAGGTCGTACTTTACCTTTATTAAGACCTATGAGCGAAATTGCGGGAAGAATGGCTATTCAAGAGGGAACAAGATTCTTATCAAAAGTACAAGGTGGTAAAGGTAAATTATTACAAGGTGTACCAGGAGTTCAACCAGGGCATGTTGTAGTTATTGGTGCAGGGGTAGCAGGAACTGCAGCAGCTACAGCAGCTTCAGGATTAGGAGCTCGTGTTACAATGTTAGATGTTAACTTAGATCGTCTAACTGAATTATCACATATTTTTCGGTGGTAAAGTAGAAACAGTTTACTCTAATAAATTAAATATTGCAAATGCAATTAAAACTGCTGACTTAGTAGTAAGTACAGTATTAATTCCAGGAGCTAAAGCACCAAAACTTGTTACTAAAGAAATGATTAAAGATATGCCAGATGGTGGTGTTATCGTAGACGTTGCTATTGACCAAGGTGGTACAACAGAATTTACAGAAGGTCGTCCTACAAGTCATGACAAACCAATATTTGTAGAAGAAGGTGTATTACACTATTCAGTTGCTAATATTCCAGGTGCAGTAGCTGAAACAGCAACATACGCATTATGTAATGCTACAGCTAAATATGTTAAACTAATAGCTAAATTAGGAGTTAAAGAAGCAGTGGCTAAATTCCCTGAATTAGTACCAGGGTGTTAACGTAGCTAACGGAAAAGTAACATTCAAAGCAATTGCAGATGATTTAGGATATGAATATACTCCAGTAGAGCAAGCTTTGTAATATAATATTTAAAAATAAAATATAGAAATAGTTATATTGTAGAGGAAGTGGTATGTATATTTTGATATGTTTTCCACTTCCTTTTTATTAGATAATAGATAAAAATCTATATAAAGAAAAAAATATTATTTTATTAGGTTATTTATTATTTGATTTTTTTCTTTACTTACATAAGTAAATTAATTAGTAGTAAATAATCTATAACTGTGATATAATTAATAAATATTATTAATAGGGGAGAATATTTATTTTAAAATAGGAGGATATTATGAGCGTTTTTAGAAAAAAATCAATTGACTCAATTTTAGCTGAGTCGAGAAACAAAACGTTAAACCCGACGATGAAAACTATGGACTTAGTTCTATTCGGGATTGGGGCTATTATTGGATCAGGTATTTTAGTATTAACAGGTAAAGCTTCAGCAGAAGCAGGGCCTGCAGTTGTATTTTCATTCTTAATTGCAGGATTAGCATGTTGTTTAGCAGCACTTTGTTATGCAGAGCTAGCATCGACAATTCCCATCAAGTGGTAGTACATATACTTACTTATATGTATCTGTTGGTGAGATTGTAGCGTATGCAATAGGATGGGTATTAATAGGAGGATATGTTCTAACAGCTGCAACAGTAGCTAATGGGTGGTCTAGTTATTTCTCGCGTCTATTAGCGGGGTTAGGTATAGATCTTCCAAAAGAAATTTATACATTACCTTCACTTGGAGGATATGGAAATATCCCAGCGATTGTTATCGTACTGTTAATTACTTTTATTCTATCAAAAGGAACTTCAAGTAGTAAAATGGTAAATAATCTTATGGTAGCTGCAAAAGTAGGTATTGTAATTTTATTCATCGTTGTTGGTGCATTTTACGTTGAACCAACACACTGGACAAATAACTTTGCTCCAACTGGATTTTCTGGAGTTATGTTGGCTGCAACAACAGTATTCTTTGCATACTTAGGATTTGATGCGATTTCTACTTCTGCAGAAGAAACAATCAACCCTGAAAAAGCATTACCTAAAGCAATTATTATCACAATGATCGTTTGTACGGCTTTCTATATTTTAGTATGTTTAGTATTAACTGGTGTTGTTGAATACAGCAGACTTGGAACTGGAGATGCGTTAGCATTTGTTTTAGAAGAAGTTGGACAAAATAAAGTTGCAGGTATCATGTCTCTTGGTGCGGTAATCGGACTTATGGCTGGTATCTTATCATTCATGTATGCAGGTATTCGTATTACTTATACAATTGCTCGTGATGGATTATTACCAAAAAGGATTTAACAAAAGTTAATGCAAATAAAGTACCTAGTACTGTAACTTGGGGATTAGGAATTTTAACAGCGGTTCTAGCTGGTTTCTTACCATTAGGTAACCTAGCAGACTTTAGCTAACGTAGCTTCAATTATAGCATTTTGCGTTAGTAAGTTATACTACTATAGTATTCTACAAAAAAATTCCCAGACTTAAAACGTGGATTTAAAGTACCTGGAATGCCAGTATTACCAATTATCTCTATCGTTTTATTTGGAGCATTACTATACAGTGTTACATTAACAACATGGATTATCTTTCATCGTTTGGGTAATCGTAGGTATGATAATTTACTTTCACATTCTCATACAAAAAAATAGTAAATTAAAAATAATAAAAACAGATACAACTCAGCAAAAAGAGATTTCTTAGAGATCTTAATTGTTGAGTTGCTTTTTTTTATATTTATTTAATTTATACACTAGACCAAAGGTTACGCTTTATTACTTTTTTTGCTTTATTTTTGTGCTTTTTTTATATTTTTTTCTAAATATCTAGTATCAGGTGGTTTTTACATATTTAATTTCAGCTAAACCAGACTACTAGTAATTCTTCTTGAACATTTTTTTACCATCAGCATAAACATAGCATAGTGCTCTATGATACTTATCTTCTTTTTGATAAACATCAAATTCAATTTCAACATTTTTTTAGCATTAGATAAAAGCTTTTCCGTTTAATTCACTAGCTTCAGGACCATATTTTTTTGAACTTCTACACCGGGTTTTACTGTTTCTGGAGTATCGATAAGTAAATATCTAACTTTTTAATTCTTTGTGATTAAATTGAACGATAATTGTATCACCATCTATTTTTTTGAGAAATTTAACCCTATATTTGGTGTTATCACCTTTAATCAAAAAAATTCCCATTCACTGTAGCTTCTTTATAATCTTTCTCCATGAGTATTAATAATTGAAATAATAATCATAAATACTGTTAAAAAAAGAATAAAAGAATACTATAAAGACTTTTTTTATTCATAATAATCCCCCCTTTATATTTAATTCTAACACTTTTATCATAACTAATAAAGAAAATAGATGAAAATTAATTAATGAATAATTTAATACTAAAAATTAAATATATATAATATTAAATTATCTTTAATAATTATAAAGTTAAAAAATGATAAATACAATAATTAGCTAATTTATAAGGTTTATATTTATCATGATAAATAATATAAGTAACAGTATTTTAAACTTATATATACAAGATTAAATTATTGTTTAAAATATTCTAAATAACATTTTATTTTTAATAGTAAGGGTGAATTGCCTAAACAGATACTTTGTAAACGCACTCTTTCAATGATAGTATAAGATTACAATAAAAAAACAAAGGAGAAAAAGAATATGACTAAATTAAAAAAGAAAAATTTTTAAAAATGTTTATCAATGGGGAGTGGGTAGATGCTGAAGACAAATTAGTATTAAAATCATATAATCCAGCTAATTCAGAATACTTAGCAAACTTTCCCAGATGCAACAGAAGGAGATGTAAATAGAGCAGTAGAAGCTGCACAAGAAGCATTTAAAACTTGGAAATATACAACAGTATCTGAACGTGCAGCTTTACTAAACAAAAATTGCAGATATAATTGATGCTAATACAGAATTATTAGCTACGGTAGAATCTTTTAGATAATGGGAAAACCAATTCGTGAAACACTAAATGTAGACGTTCCATTCAGTGCTAGACATTTTAGATACTTTGCAGGATGTATTTTAGCTGATGAAGGGCAAGCAACAGTATTAGATGAAAAATTCTTAAGTTTAGTTCTGAGAGAGCCTATTGGGGTAGTAGGGCAAATTATTCCTTGGAACTTCCCATTCTTAATGGCAGCTTGGAAAATTGCACCAGCACTAGCTGCAGGTAACACAATTGTCCTAAAACCATCAAGTATTACATCGCTTAGTTTACTAACATTCGTAGAATTAATTCAAGATGTATTGCCGAAAGGTGTATTAAATGTAATCACAGGACGAGGAAGTAAATCAGGGGAATTTCTAAAAAATCATCAAGGATTAAATAAACTTGCATTCACAGGATCTACAGAAATTGGTAAGAAAATTGCTGTAGCAGCAGCAGAAAAACTAATTCCAGCTACATTAGAATTAGGAGGTAAATCTGCGAACATTATCTTAGATGATGCTAATATTGAAAAAGCACTTGACGGGGTACAATTAGGTATTTTATTCAACCAAGGTCAAGTATGTTGTGCAGGTTCAAGAATTTTCGTACAAGAAGGAATCTACGATGATTTTGTAGCAAAAGTAAAAGAAAAATTTGCAAAAATTAAAATCGGTGATCCACTAGATCCAAATACACAAATGGGTAGCCAAATAGATGAAAAACAAGCAGAGAAAATTGTTAATTATATCGAAATAGCTAAAAAAGAAGGTGGAGAAGTAATTGTTGGTGGTGAGCGTTACACAGAAAATGGATGTGATAAAGGGGCATTCGTTAAACCAACATTAATCGCTGGAGTAAACAACGGATGCCGTATCTCTCAAGAAGAAGTATTCGGACCAGTTTCAGTAATTATTAAATTCAAAACAGATGAAGAAGTAATTGCTCAAGCTAATGATAGTGAATACGGACTTGCTGGGGCAGTATTCTCTACAAATATTACTCGTGCTTTAAATATAGCTCGTAGAGTAGAAACAGGAAGAGTATGGGTCAATACTTATAACCAAATCCCAGAACACGCGCCATTTGGAGGATACAAAAAATCAGGAATTGGACGTGAAACTCACAAAGTAATACTAGAACACTATTCACAAATGAAAAACATCCTAATTGATTTAAGTGATGATGTATCAGGATTCTACAACTAGTATAATTAAATAAAACCATAATCAGGAAGTAATTCAGAATTAATATAGTTTTTGAGTTGCTTCTTTTGTTTTGAAAAAAATTATATAGATTTTATAAAATATAATGTATACTTAAAAATAGTAGAGTGGAATTTTCTTTGAAATGCAAATTAAATTTTGAAAAATAATATTAATTGTCTTTTTGATATTTGTTGTAAATATGATAAAATAAAAAGATGAAAAATGTTTTTTTATGAAATATTGATTTAAGTTTTGAGGAGGAATAGGAAATATGACTAATAAAAACATGGTATCTTGGTTTTAGATATTGGAACTGCAAGTGTGGGATGGGCTGCTACTGATACTGAATATAAAATTATTAGAAAAAAATAAAAAAAGATTATGGGGAGTTAGATTATTTGAAGAAGCTACTACTGCAGAAGAACGCCGTGGTTATCGTTCTAGTAGAAGAAGATTAGCTAGAAGAAAATGGCGTTTAAACTTATTGGAAGAATTGTTTACTCAAGAAATATCCAAAATTGATTCTAATTTCTTTTTGAGATTAAAGGAAAGTCAATATCATTATGAGGATAAGACACATCAAGTACCTTATGCAATTTTTTTAATGATAAAGATTACACAGATAAAGATTACTATAAAGAATATCCAACAATCTATCATTTAAGAACCAAAACTTATGTCTGAAGACAATCCTGATATCAGAAAAAGTATTTTTGGCAATACATCATATTTTAAAAAAATAGAGGGCACTTTTTTTACTACAAGGTCAAAGTTTTAAAGACGGTAATTTAAACAATTTAATTAAAGAATTATTAGAACTTGATATACTTCATATAGGATTTGATGTAACAGAAGAAGTTGTTAGTAAAATTGCAACTATCTCATTAGAGAAGAAAAACTTTGACTGATAAGGTAAATGAGCTTAAGAAATTATATCCAAAAGAAAAAAACAATTGTTAGAAGTATTTAGACTTATTTTTTTGGAGGAAAAAAACTTCACTAGATAAATTATTCGCAATAGATGAATATAAAGAATTAGATGCATCTGTAAAAATCAGTTTCTTTCAAAGAAAAAAATCTATGAAGAAGTTCGACATGATTACGAACAAGTTCTATCAAACTATATTGAATTACTAGATTTAGCTAAGTTAGTTTATGACAGTATTATTCTTTCTGATATTAAAAAAAGAAGGGAAAGACATTATCAGAATCAAAAAGTAGATCTTTTATAATAAACATAGAGATGATTTAACGAAAATTAAAAAAATCTTGTGAAAAATGATACTAAATTATCGGAAGATAAAAAAAGTAGAGATTTATGCAGAAATATTTAAAGAAGATAAAGATAAAGGAACTAACTATGTAAACTATATTCGTAAGAGTGAAGAAGGAAAAGGATGTAATTATGAAGACTTTTAAAAAAATTCTTAGTAAAAAGAACTGGCTAAACTAGAAGAAAGTGCAGCTAAAGGCGAAATTTTTAAGAGATTTAGAACTAGAGATATTTTTACCACTTCAAAGAACAAAAAGATAATTCTGTAGTACCGTATCAAATTCACAAAGAAGAATTAGTTAAAAATTTTAGATAATGCGGCTAAATACCATAGCTTCTTAGATGAAAAAAAGATGAGAATGGATATAGTATAAGAGAAAAAAAGTAATTCAATTATTAGAATTTAGAATACCATACTATGTTGGTCCATTAAATTCTAGTAAAAAAGCTAAGGAAGATGGATTTGCTTGGTCTGTAAGAAATAAAGGGTATGAGAATACACCAGTAACTCCTTGGAATTATGAGAAAGTAATTGATGAAAGTGCTAGTGCAGAGAAGTTCATTACCAATTTAACTAATAAATGTACATATCTTAAAGGGGAAGATGTTCTTCCGAAGAGTTCATTATTATATTCTGAGTTTGCATTATTAAATGAGTTGAATGCATTAAAAATATGATGGTAATAGAATAAGTTTAGAAGCTAGAAATGTTATTATCGAAAAAAACTTTTTCAAACAACAAGGTAAGAAAGTTACAAAAAAACAAGTATTAAAAAAATTTATTGAAAGCAGAAGGTTATATAGACGGTAAAGGGTGAAATTACTGGAATTGATATTACTGTAAAAAAATGATTTGAAATCATATAGAGATTTTCAAAAAAATTCTAGGGGATAAATTTAATACTAAACATGTAGAAAGATATAATTCTTTGGATTACATTATACGGAGAATCTAGAAAAACTTATAAAAAGCTAAGATAGAAGCGGTATATGGTGATATATATTCAAAAGAAGAAATAGCAAAAAAATGTCTAGATTAGTTTATAAAAGATTGGGGAAGATTCTCTAGAAAACTACTAACAGAATTAGTTAGTAAAAAAACTTTATAATGAGGAAACAGGAGAATGCTTAAATATAATAGGATCTATGCGACAAAATAATATATTATTTATGGAGTTATTGGCAGATAGATTCGATTATTCACAACAGATAATTGACTACAATAAAGAGTTACAAAAAGAAGTAACAGAAATTACACCTGAAATATTAGATGATTTATACGTATCTCCAGCGGTCAAACGTTCAATTTGGCAAACTGTTAGAATAGTAGAAGAGCTTAAGAAAATTATAGGTTGTGCACCTACAAAAATCTTTGTAGAGACAACGAGATCCAACCAAGGGAAGAAAGAACCAACAGATTCTCGTAAAAAACAATTAGAACTTGCTTATAAAGCCGTTAAGAAAGATGTAAAAGAGCTAGAAAAAGAAATTGGTGTAATTAACTTTGATATATTGAATGATAGATTAAGCTCTGAAGAGCCGTCTAAGCTAAAAGCGAAAAAACTATACCTATATTATACTCAGTTAGGGAGATGTATGTATAGTGGAAAATCGATTACAATTAGTGAACTATTCGATAATAATAAATATGATATAGATCACGTGTATCCACAGGCAAAGATAAAAGATGATAGTTTCACGAATACAGTATTGGTAAAAAGGGATTGTAATGCTAAGAAAGAAGATAGATACCCGTTAAGTTCAGATATTCAAACACCTAGTAATAGAAGATTCTGGAAATTCTTAAAAGAAAAAGGATTGATTACTGATGAAAAATATAATAGATTGGTTAGAACAGAAGAATTTTCTGATGAAGAGCTAAGCGGTTTTATAGCACGTCAATTAGTAGAAACGTCGCAATCAATAAAAGCAGTAGCTAGTATCTTAGGAGAATTAAATCCAGAAACATCAATATGTTACTCTAAAGCGGAAAATGTATCTAGCTTTAGACAAAACTTCGGGAAAATTAAAAAAGGTAATAGAGATTCAAAAAACAATGAACAGTTAGTAAAAGTTCGTGAAATCAACGATTTACACCATGCCAAAGATGCATATTTAAATGTAGTAGTAGGTAATGTATATGATACAAAATTCACACGAAATGTCTTTAACTTTATTAAAGATAAGAAAGATGGAAGAAAATACTCATTAAATAATGTATTTTATGAAAACGTATCTAATTCTAATACTGTCGCTTGGGAAATGAATAAAAACAGTTCATCAAGTAGAAAAAGTTATGAATAATAATAATATACTAGTGACAAGAAGAACGTCAGAACAGAAAGGTGGATTATTCGATGCTACGGTTTATAAAGCTAAAGGTTGCAGCAAAGGCTAAAGATGGTGTATATTATCCATTAAAAAAACGTCTAATCCTGTAATAAAAGATGTTACCAAATATGGTGGATTCACAAAAAGTTAAAATTGCATACTATTCTATTTTTTTGAATACATTTTAGTTAGTAAAAAGGTGAAGAAAAAAATAACTAGAATTATTCCAATACCTATTTATGTTTCTCAAAACATAAAAGATGATAGTTCACTATTAGAATTTGGAAGTACTCAAATTAATATTAAATCTGGTGAAGAAATTAAAGATTTTAAATTGAAGTATAGGAAGTTGTGTATAGGGGATTTAGTAAAAATAAATAATTTCTTTAATTTTTATAGGTGGTAAGACAAATGATAGTTTTGTATATGATGGAGCAGTACAAGTTACTTTAGATACTGAAAAGTGAAAGATACATAAAAAAACTCTATCAAAAATATCAAAAATTGGAAAAAAAGAAAAATAAAGATGGGGAACTTTGGGAAAGTATAACTAAAGAGAAAAAAATATAGAATTATATAATATACTAGTTGAAAAAGATGAATTCAGGAATTTTTATGAAGAAAAAAACCAAATAAATTTAGCGAATTAAATAGTGAAGAGATTCGAAATAATTTTAGCAGTATAAGTTTAGAAAAATCAAGCCAAAAGTATTACTAGAAGTGTTGAATTTATTAACTAATAAAAAAATCTACATTTGATTTGAAAGTTATAAAAATGACTGCAGCAAGAGGAATAGCGAGTTTTAATTTAACAAATCAAAAATCAATTTTTCAATAATTGAACAATCCGTTACAGGATTCTATGAAAAAAAGATAATAATAATAATAGGGGATAAAGGAAATGACATGGAGAACAATAATTGTTAGGGATAGGGCGAAGCTAGATTATAGCTTAAATTTCCTAACAGTAAGAAAAAGAAGCGGAGACTAGAAAAGTTAGTCTTAGTGAAATATACATGATTATCATTGAAAGCACTGCGGTATCGATTACCGCTGTGCTTTTAAATGAACTCATGAAAAAAATAAAAATAAAAGTGATATTTTGTGACGAAAAAAGAAATCCTAATTCGGAATTAGTACCATATTATGGTAGTCATGATACAAGTTTAAAATATAAAAATCAATTAGAGTGGTCTGTCGAAAGTAAAGAACGAATTTGGACAAGAATAGTCTATGAAAAAATACAAAATCAGATGCTATTGTTAAAGAAATTAGGTAAAGAAGAGTATGAATTATTAGAACAGTATCTTACTGAACTCGAGTGGAATGATAATAGTAATAGAGAGGGACATGCAGCTAAAGTATATTTTAATGCTATGTTTGGTATGAACTTTAGTAGAAATAAAGAATGTTTTATAAATGCTGCATTGGATTATGGTTATTCAATAATTCTTTCTGCATTCAATAGAGAAATTGTCTCATGCGGATACTTCACTCAACTTGGACTATGTCACAGAAATCCATATAATAAGTTTAATCTAGCCAGTGATTATATGGAGCCTTTCAGAGTATTAGTAGATGAAGTAGTGTATAGTTTAGAAGGTAACGAATTTACTAAAGATCATAAAAATATACTAGTCAATATTCTAAATACTACCATTAAGATTGATGATAAAGAACAAACTGTAGCTAATGCAATAAAAACTGTATGTTAGAAGTTTGTTCACAGCATTAAAAAGAAAAATGATTTAGAGTATAAAAAAATGTATAGTTATGAGTTATAGATTTATGAGAGTATTAGTAATGTTTGATCTTCCTACAGAAACATCACTCCAAAAGAAAAAAACTATAGAAAATTTAGAAAAAAACTTTAATAAAAAAATGGTTTTATTATGATGCAAGAATCTGTTTATGTTAAAACTAGCTATGAATCAAGGAAGTGCTGATTTAGTAGTGAAGAGTATAAGAAAAAAATCTGTCCCGAAGAAGGTGTTGTACAAGTTTTACAAGTTACAGAAAAAAACAATTCTCTAAAATGGAGTTTCTAGTAGGAGAGAGTCAAACGGAATATGTTGACAACGATGAAAGGTTATTGGAATTATGAAGATAATTAATAAAAAAACTGGCAAAGAAAAAAATTGAAATTGAAGAAAACACAATTTATACATTAGTATTTGAAAAATAAAAAAAGTACTATAGGGAAAAATATAACGGAGTTAATTAGTCAACATAAAAGGAAATGAAGGAAATTATATATATTCAAATGATAATAAAGAGATATCGCTTTGAAAAAGAGTAGCTATATAATTACTGATATTTTTTTAATATTGAAATTAATAGTAAAAAAATTTTTAACAAAGATTTATAATTCACTTTTTAAAAACAAATTATAGATGATATTGTAGAGTATAATGAATTGACAACACATATAAGAGCATATTTTGAAAAAAATTAATATTTAACAGTCCATTTGAAGTTGAACAAGGTGAAGAAATAGATATAAATTCACTACTGAAATTAGGTGATTTTTCGAATACATGTAGAAGATGATGATATTTTAGAAAAAAATTCATTAAATTTTTGAAAGTGCTTGTTCAATTATGTGGAATAACTATTATCTTTATAGTGGGACTTCATAACGTTTTTTTACAGATGAAGAGGTAAGAGAAATATATAAAGAAGTATGTGTCAATAAAATTAGTATTATAAATATAGAATATCAACAATTTAATAATTTATCTAATGAAAAATTATAAAAGAAATAGTTTATATTTTTTTGATAAAGATAATTGTGAAATATAGTGTTGCATTTTTGCGAAAAATACTTGTATAATATAGGTAGATTCAAAATTTACATTCAAGTTCAAATAAAGATTTTTATCTAAATTGCCTTCGGGCCTGGATCGGTGTCGGTCCATTTTTTTATACCCAAATTCAAAATTTCTACTCCAAATCTCAATTTGAGGTTTGAGAGATATGTAAATTTTGAATTCTACAAAACAAAAAATGTAAGTTAGATCCTTTATGTAATAGTTTGAGAGATATGTAAATTTTGAATTCTACAAAAACTTGTTCCATATTTCTCACCCCCTTTCTTATGTTTGAGAGATATGTAAATTTTGAATTCTACAAAAACAACGGAGGAACTGCTAATCCTAGATATTGGTTTGAGAGATATGTAAATTTTTGAATTCTACAAAACTATCGCTTGACTTTATGAACAATATTGTTGTTTGAGAGATATGTAAATTTTGAATTCTACAAAACTCAAGTAAATACTTTGGTAAAAGCCATATGGGTTTGAGAGATATGTAAATTTTGAATTCTACAAAACTTTACTGATTGAATCCAGGGGTGCCAATTAAGTTTGAGAGATATGTAAATTTTGAATTCTACAAAAACTGACTGAAAAAAAGGAACTCCACATTACTTTGTTTGAGAGATATGTAAATTTTGAATTCTACAAAAACGTTGCAAGATTAGATAAGCCTACAAGCTGGTTTGAGAGATATGTAAATTTTGAATTCTACAAAAACGATGCTTACGCTGAAATGATGAAGGTGTTGGTTTGAGAGATATGTAAATTTTGAATTCTACAAAACAGTTGATTATAGGTAATGTATTTAGTTATGTTTGAGAGATATGTAAATTTTGAATTCTACAAAAAACTTAATACAAGCTATTACTAAATATGAGTTAGTTTGAGAGATATGTAAATTTTGAATTCTACAAAACATCGACTTTAAAAAAACTTTGCTGAAAAAGTTAGTTTGAGAGATATGTAAATTTTGAATTCTACAAAACTAATCTACAACTAAACTTTCGTCAAGTTCTGTTTGAGAGATATGTAAATTTTGAATTCTACAAAACGGAGATAAACAAAAAGTAAGTAGGTAAGTGCGTTTGAGAGATATGTAAATTTTGAATTCTACAAAAACAATTCGTTGTGGTCTAGCGTAACCAGTATAGTTTGAGAGATATGTAAATTTTTGAATTCTACAAAACAATTCGTTGTGGTCTAGCGTAACCAGTATAGTTTGAGAGATATGTAAATTTTTGAATTCTACAAAAACCTATGGACATCCATATGGACATACAGGAATGTTTGAGAGATATGTAAATTTTTGAATTCTACAAAACCTATGGACATCCATATGGACATACAGGAATGTTTGAGAGATATGTAAATTTTGAATTCTACAAAAACACTATTGACACGCTCGAGCGTGTATTGTATGTTTGAGAGATATGTAAATTTTTGTGATTGTGTAATAAGATTATCGATGAGATAACATTGAGTGTTATTTGATCTATAATCTTATTTTTTTGTTACATAAACTTTACCGAATAGAAGAGGGTATAAAAAAGGCGTTTACGTTAATTTCAATAAACGTAAACGCTCGTTAATATTTTGTTACTTAGTTATCTCTTCAATAATCGTTTCTAATTTCATTGAACGACTTGCTTTAAATAGAACAACTTCGTTTTTGTGTTTGTTATTTTTTAAATATTCACTAACTTCAGCAGTAGTAGGGAAGTGTAGTGTTTTTATTTTGTCGTTTTTAATTTGTTTAGTAATATTTTCAGCTAGCTCTCCAACGCTAATTACTAGATCGATATCGTTAGTGTTGTTAGAAATATATTCACCAACTTCACCGTGATAGTTAACTTCATTTGGTCCAAGTTCGAACATGCTTCCTAAAACTAATGTTTTATAATCGAAGTCATCAAAACTATTTACGACATCTACTCCAGCTTTCATAGAAGTAGGACTGGCATTATATGCATCGTTAATAATAAGTGAATCTTCTTTGTAAGGAATACTTTGCAGACGCATTCCTGTGATTTCTACAGTATTTTCGATAGCCTCACGAATTTCTTCATTAGTTAATCCGATTTTGCTTGCGATAGCAGTTGCGAACATAATGTTGAATAGATTATGTTTTCCTTTTAATTTTGTGAAGTATTGTTCGTCGCTGATGCTCAGTTTGAAATCAATCTTATCACGAGTAATAGTGTAGTTTTCTAAAATAATATCGTTATAGCTATTTTCACCACATGAAGTAGCATTAATATCTGATGAATCTACTAATGTTTTTAGAAGAACTTCATCTCCGTTATAAACGAAGTATCCGTCTTTTTTCATTCCGTTAGTAATTTCAAATTTAGCTTTAGCAATACCTTCACGTGATTTGAAGAATTCAATATGGCTTTCACCGATATTAGTAATTACAGTATAATCTGGTTCAACCATCTTAGATAAGAAATCAAGTTGACCGAATCCATCAGCTCCCATTTCAAGAACTAGTATTTCACTATCTTCTGGTGCAGCAAGAATAGTTAATGGTACACCAAGTTCGTTGTTAAAGTTACCTTGTGTTTTGTGAACTTTATATTTTGTTGATAACACGCTTGTAATTATATCTTTTGTAGTAGTTTTACCATTACTACCAGTGATTGCGATAGTTTTAGCATTTAGGCTGTCTAAGTAATGTTTTGCTAAAGTTTGAATAGCTTCGTAGCTATCATTAACATAGATAATGTTATTATTAGAAACGAAGTCATCTTTTAAAGATAAACTTGCTGCAGCACCTTTTTTTCAAAAAAGCACTTTCTATATAGTTGTGACCATCTACATTCTCACCTAAGAAGGGGATGAATAAATCCCCTTGTTTAACTTTTCTACTATCGATTGCGATACCAGTAATTTCTGTATCGTTTGTGATATTTACTTTTTTTGCATTTAATATTTTTTCTAAATCTTTAACTAAATATTTCATGTCTTATCCTATTCTTCAGTTAATAAGTTTTTGCGATCTTCGTAACGCTCTACAGCTAACTTGAATAATTCTTCGATAATTTCTGAATAACTTACATTCATGTTTGCCCATAGAGAAGGGAACATTGAGAATGGTGTGAAACCAGGCATTGTGTTTACTTCGTTAATGAAAATTTCTCCTTCTTTAGTGTAGAAGAAGTCAGCACGTACTAAACCAGAACCACTGATTGCACGGAAAGCAGTAGCTGCCATTTCTCTAAATTTAGGATATAAAGTAGTATCTACTGGTGCTGGAATATCCATACGTGATTGTCCGTCAGTGTATTTAGTTTCATAATCGTAGAATTCTGTTGAAGAAATATTTACAATTTCACCTGGATCAGTAGTTTTTACTTCATTGTAACCAAGTACTGCAACTTCAATTTCTTTAGCTCCAACAGCACCTTGTTCAACAACGATTTTTTTATCGAATTTAAGGGCTTCTTCGATACCTTTAACTAATTCAACTTCATTGTTACAACGACTAATACCAACTGAAGAACCTAAGTTTGCAGGTTTAACGAAAACAGGATATTTAAGGTTTTCGCTGATTTCATTAATAATAGCTTCTTTTTTATTTTTCCATGTATACTCGATAAAGTGAACATATGGAAGTTGTGGAAGGTCATAAGCAGCGAATAATTGTTTCATAACTACTTTATCCATACCAGCAGCACTTGAAAGTACATTGTTACCTACATATGCTATATCCATAATTTCTAGTAAACCTTGGATTGTTCCATCTTCACCATTAGGTCCGTGAAGAACAGGGAAGACGATATCGAATTTACGTCCATCTTCAAATAATAATCCGCTGATGTCATTATCAAAGTTTGAAAAAATAAGATCATGTTGATCAGCTATTTCTGATGTAATTTGTTCACCACGTGCCCAGTTTCCTTTTAATGAGATGAAGATAGGGAATACGTTGTATTTTTCTTTGTCAATTGCGTTAATAATTGATTTTGCTGTTAATAGTGAAATTGAGTGTTCAGCACTTTTTCCACCATAAATAATTCCAATATTTTGTTTTGTCATTTTTTAATCTCCTAAGAAATAAAATTGTTTTTGTTTTTAATTGAAATGTATAAATGTCGATTTACACATGTGCTAAATTAGTAATGTTCATTATTTTATGAATACGATACAAAAACTAATATACCTTATTATATCATAAAAAAACTTAAAAAGTAGAATAAATTTGTAAGATATATAGAATAAAAATTTTTGAAAAAAATTAAAACACTTAAGAATAATAAAAAGAAGCACAAGTATATTTGATTTTATATTAATCAAATTAATCTTGTTGACTTCTTTAAAAAAATTACTGTCTAGAGTTTATATTTCTCTTTTTAGTTCTGCAATAGTATCACGAAGTTTTGCAGCTTGCTCAAACTCAAATTTTTCTGCAGCGGCGAACATTTGTTGTTCTAATTCTGCTAAGTGTTCTTCAATATTATCATCATTGATATTTGCGCTTTCTTCTAGTTCAAGAATTTCATCATCTTTAACGACTTCTTTCTTAGCGCTTATAGAATCACGAATATCTTTTATAATTGTTTGAGGAGTGATTCCGTGCTCTTCGTTGTAAGCCATTTGAATTTCACGACGTCGATTTGTTTCATCTATTGCTTTTCTCATACTTCTAGTAATATTATCGGCATACATAATTACACGACCATTTGCATTACGTGCGGCACGACCAATAGTTTGTAAAAGAGCCTTATCTCCACGTAAAAATCCTTCTTTATCAGCATCCAAAATAGCCACAAGTGACACTTCAGGAATATCTAGACCTTCACGCAGTAGGTTAATTCCAATAAGAATATCAAATTTACCAAGTCGAAGATTCCTAATTATCTCTGTACGTTCTAAAGTTTTTATATCTGAATGTAGATATTCTACTTTTAGACCATTCTCTTTCAGATAAGCAGTAAGAGATTCTGCCATTTTTTTAGTTAGAGTAGTTATTAGAACCCGTTCTCCTTTAGCTATAATCTTCTCAGCTTCTTTAGTTATATCGAAAACTTGATCGCTAACTGGACGAATATCGATAATTGGATCTAGTAGACCAGTAGGGACGAATAATTTGTTCAGTAATTTTTAGTACTATGCTCTAATTCGAAGTCTCCAGGGAGTAGCTGATACGAAAAATTGCTTGATTTAATTTCTTCTCGAATTCTTCGAAGTTTAAAGGTCGGTTATCGAGAGCTGTAGGTAATCTAAATCCATAATCAACAAGCACTTGTTTACGAGCTCTGTCTCCGTTAAACATACCACGAACCTGAGGAAGAGTAACGTGTGATTCATCAACTACAAGCAACCAATCATCAGGGAAATAGTCTAGTAAAGTATAAGGTGTACTACCAGGTTCACGTAGAGTAAGGTGAAGAGAGTAGTTCTCTATACCAGAACAGAATCCCATTTCTTCCATCATTTCAAGGTCATAGTTAGTACGTTGTTCAAGACGTTGAGCTTCTAGAAGTTTGTTTTCCATATTAAGAACTTTTAATCTTTCTTCTAATTCAGCTCGTATTCTCTTAATTGCTTCTTTAGTCTTTTCATCGCCAGCAACGAAGTGACTGGCAGGGATATATTGCGATATGTTCAAGTTCACTTAGTACTTCACCAGTAAGTGGATTAATTTCACGGATACGATCTATTTCATCTCCAAACATTTCTACACGAACCGAATTTTCACTGCGAGATGCCGGGAAAATCTCAATAACATCACCACGAACTCTAAAAGTACCACGAGTAAACTCGATATCATTTCTCATATATTGAATGCTGATTAGTTTTTCCATTATTTTATTACGATTAATTTCATCACCAACTCGTAATGATAGCACTAGAGAAGAATATTCTTCTGGAGACCCTAAACCATATATACAGCTGACACTCGAAACTATAATTACATCATCTCGATCGAATAAAGATGATGTTGCACTGTGTCGAAGTTTATCAATTTCATCGTTCACAGAAGAATCTTTTTCTATATAAGTATCTGTTGATGGAACATATGCTTCTGGTTGAAAGTAATCATAGTATGAAACGAAATATTCAACTCGGTTGTTCGGGAAAAACTCTTTAAGCTCATTGTAAAGTTGTCCTGCTAGTGTCTTGTTGTGGGCAAGAACTAGGGTAGGTTTACCTACATTTTTCACAATATTAGCTATGGTAAAAGTTTTACCAGTACCTGTAGCACCAAGTAAAGTTTGATATTTTTCTCCATTATTTAAACCTTCAGTAAGTTCGGCAATAGCATTCACCTGGTCGCCTTTAGGTTCGTACTTACTCTGAAGATCAAAATCTACATGTAATCTATTAATTTCCAAAAAATCCACTCCTTTTTTTAATAGTAGTATTGTTAGTAATGTCACAAAAGATAAAGTAACTCACACAAAAGGTTAATTAATTCTTTCTATAATATTATAATATAGAAACAAAAAAATAGGAAAGTGATAGAAATTGATTAAATTTTTACTATTTATAGAATATTGATGTGGTTATATTATAGAAGTATCATATTTTTAAAAACATTTCTACTATATTTTTATTTTTGTTTTTGAATGTATATGTTAAGATAGTATAGTATGAAAAAAAGGAGGAAGTAATGGATACACAAAAATTATATATACTTCACCGAAAAGTGAAAGAATCGATAAATTTTTACAACAAGAATTAACAGATGTTTCTAGAACAAATATCCAGAACTTAATTTCTGAAGGTTATATCAAAGTAGATGGAAATAGTATTAAAACAAATTATAAATTAAAAAGAAGGTAATGTTATTACTATTGAATATAAGGAACCTGAAGAATTAGACGTTGTAAAACAAGATATTCCAATTGATATTGTATATGAAGACGATGATTTAATTATCGTAAATAAAGCTAAAGGTATGGTTGTTCACCCATCAGTAGGACATAAAGATGGAACATTAGTAAATGCCTTATTATTCCACTGTGAACTTTCAAGTATCAATGGAACTATTAGACCAGGAATTGTTCACAGAATTGATAAAGATACTTCAGGACTATTAATCGTTGCGAAAAATGATAATGCACATGTTAAACTATCTGAGATGATTGCGAATAAAGATGTTAAGAGAAAATATTATGCTCTTGTTCATGGTAGTATTAAACACGACTACGGAACAATTGATGCTCCAATAGCTCGTAATCCAAAAGAACGTAAAGAAATGGCTGTTATCGATGAAGGAAAACCATCTATCACTCATTTTAAAGTAGTAGATAGATTTGAAAAATATACACTTATTGAATGTGAATTAGAAACTGGGCGTACTCACCAAATCAGAGTACATATGAAATACATCAACCACCCATTAGTAGGAGATCCAGTATATGGACCAAGAAAAAAACATTAAATACTAATGGACAAGCACTTCATTCGAAAAAGTATTGAATTCAACCACCCAATTACAGGAGAACATTTATATTTTTGAAACAGAGATTCCTGAGTATATGGTTGAGACTATGTCTAAATTAGATAAATAGTATAAAGTATAATATATCGCCTCAAATATTAGTTTAAACAGCTAATTTTGGGGTGATTTTTTTAAAAAAATTAAAGGTGTACTAGTATAACAACCTAGTTTAGAGAAAAAAATTAAATAGATTAAATAAATGAAAAATTTTTTTAAGGAATTTGATTATGAAATTTTTAAGTGAGAATTTGTAAAAACTAAAGGAATTAACTATGTATACGTTAACAACGAAAACTTGTAATATCAAAGAATAGAGCAATTAATATGTTAAAATTTAATAAATATTACACTTAATTGAAAAATTATGATAGAAAATAGTTTATTTTTTTCTAAAAAGTGTAGTATTATAATATATAGTAAGTAGTTATTTAAGGAGGACAAACAACATGGTATTAGTACCAGCAAAAGACATGCTTGTAAAAGCAAGAAAAGAAGGATATGCAGTAGGGCATTTCAACATCAATAACTTAGAATGGACAAAAGCTATTTTAGCTGCTTGTGAAGAAGCAAAAAGTCCAGTAATCTTAGGAGTAAGTGAAGGAGCGGTTAAATACATGACTGGTTTCAGAACTGTAGCAGCTATGGTTGAAGCTATGGTAGAAGAAATGAAAATCACAGTTCCTGTTGCATTACACTTAGACCACGGTTCATACGAAGGAACTCAAAAAGCTATCGAAGCTGGATTTAGTTCAGTAATGTTCGACGGATCTCACTATCCATTCGAAGAAAACATCGCTAAATCTAAAGAAATGATCGCTTTAGCTCACTCTAAAGGTCTATCTATCGAGTGTGAAGTAGGTTCAATCGGTGGAGAAGAAGATGGAGTTATCGGTAGTGGTGAATTAGCTGATCCAAACGAATGTAAAACAATGGCTGACTTAGGAATCGACTTCCTAGCTGCAGGTATTGGTAACATCCACGGTAAATACCCAGAAAACTGGGCTGGATTAAGCTTTGAAACATTAGAAAAAATTTCTAACATCACTGGTGGAATTCCATTAGTATTACACGGTGGTTCAGGAATCCCAACTGAGCAAATCCAAAAAGCTATCTCTCTAGGAGTATCTAAAGTTAATGTTAACACTGAATGTCAATTAGCATTTGCTGAAGCTACACGTAAATACATTGAAGAAGGTGGAGATCGAAAAACCTAAAGGTTTCGACCCTCGTAAATTATTAAATCCTGGATTTGAAAAGTCATTAAAGCTATGGTTCACGAAAAATCGATATCTTCGGTTCAAGAAACAAAAGCATAATAACTACGAAACATATTTAAAGACTCGTGCTTTTGCATGGGTCTTTTTTTAATAGAAGGGAGAATTCCAATGCAAGAAACAATAAATTATTTGAAAAAACTAACAAGTATAGTATCACCAACTGGTTATACTAAAGAAGTTGCTGAATACTTAGTAGAAGAAATAGAAAGACTTGGATACAATCCAATAAGAACTAATAAAGGTGGAGTGAATGTAGTAGTGCTAGGTAAAGATAATTCTAAACACCGTGTAGTTACTGCTCATGTTGATACTTTAGGTGCTATGGTTCGTGCTGTAAAACCAGATGGAAGGCTTAAATTAGCTAAAGTTGGTGGCTATCCTTGGAACATGATAGAAGGAGAGAACTGTCTTGTCCATGTAGCAAGTACAGGAAAAACTGTAAGTGGAACAATCTTAGTTCACCAAACTAGCACACATGTATACAGAGATGCGGGCACTGTAGAACGCACAGAAGATAATATGGAAGTAAGATTAGATGCCAAAGTAACTAACGAAAAAGAAACACGCGAATTAGGAATTGACGTTGGAGATTTCATTAGTTTTGATCCTAGAACCATCGTTACAGATACAGGATTCATTAAGAGTAGATTCTTAGATGATAAAGTTAGTGCAGCAATATTACTAGATTTATTAAGAATATATAAAGAAGAAAATGTTGAACTTCCATATACAACACACTTCATGTTCAGTGTATTTGAAGAAGTAGGACATGGAGCTAACTCAAGTCTTCCGAAAGAAGCAGTAGAGTACCTTGCGGTTGACATGGGTGCAATGGGTGATGACCAACAAACTGATGAATATACAGTGTCTATCTGTGTAAAAGATGCTAGTGGTCCATATAATTATGAATTCAGAAATCACTTAGTAAATCTAGCTAAAAAATGGAATAGAATATAAACTAGATATATATCCATATTATGGAAGTGATCTTCCAGCATGATGCGAGCAGGAGCAAGTAAAAGCACGCATTATTAGGTGCAGGAATAGAGTCAAGTCACTCTTATGAAAGAACGCACATAGATTCAGTAGAACAAACTCATAAACTAGTAAATGCTTATTTACGAAGTACATTAGTATAGTGACTATAAACAATAATAGATGATTTAATAGATTTTTAAAAAAATACTTAGTAATATTGTATGATAAAAGACCTGAAAACTTATATATTCTATAGTTTTTGAGGTCTTTTTAAATCTATCTAATTGCTTTTTATTCTTGTCGCAACCATTGTTCCGATAGCTGCGATAATTGCTGATGCGTAGAACACGTATGAAGTACTAATATCCCATAAAGCTCCCATAATATACAGTCCTATAGCCATGCTTAATTGGAAGCCAATCGCTGTATATAGATTTTGCATATCAATAATCTCTTTATTATTGTAATCTCTATTAAGCATTAATATGAATGCTATATGTGCAACTGCGAATGTTATTGCATGAAATGTTTGCATTACAGTAAATACATATATATTATGAAAAGTTGCTAAGGCTGCCCAACGTATCACGGCGCAAACTCCCGCGAACACCAATAGATTTTTTGGTTTAATTTTATCTACCAATCTTTTCGAAAAGATAAAGAAGATAATTTCTGCTATAACTGATACGTTTAAGATAACTCCTGATAACCATTTAGCTGATATATTCATACTTTCTAAATATATAGCATTATAATTGTTGTATGCTGTGTGAGAAAGTTGATATAAGAAAAATAGTTACTATTAACAATATCGCATTTCTATCTTTTAATACCCAGTCATATAGACTTTCTTTTTTATCGCTGTTACTGTTATTATCCAAGTTTAAGTTTTTTACTAATTTAGGCTGTGGTAGGAACATAAATACTAAATATAATGCTACTAAGAATATTAGTATGTAATATAGAGCTCCATTACCTACATAACCCAATACTCCTCCGATAAATATACCAACAACTGTATACCCAAGTGATCCGTATGTTCTTGCTTTCCCGTAGTCGATATTTTCTTCACGTAAAAAATAAAAAAGCTAAACCTTCTACAAGAGGATTAATCATAAAGTAAATTAACCCTGAATAGGAATGTGATAATTCCTAATAATATCTTTTCGTTTGTAAATCCATAACTTACCGCAAGTATAAGACCTGAAGCAACAGATAATTTCATCGTAATATTTAAGTTGTATTTTTATTAAATACGGACTTAAAAATATACCACTGATAACCCTAGCGAAATACAACATTGAGAATATCGAACTGGCCTCTAGAACACTTAAGTTTTTTACAGAAGTCAGATATACCATCCAGAATGGTAAAAAAGTACCCGTTACTAAAAATTGTAAAAAGTAGTTAGACGATAACCAAGTTTTTGATGACATATTTACCTCCTAATTAATGAATAATTGAATTAAAACTACTAAAGTATTCATTGAAATATGAGCTACGATAGGTGTAATTATTCTTTTCGTATGTAAATATAGGTAAGAAAATACGAATGACATACCGATATAGATGATCATAATTGGTGAGAAGCCGTCATGTGGTAGTGCGAATATTATTCCTGTGATTAATGCAGGAATAGTAAATCTAATCCATTTTTTACTACCAATCATAGCATCGTAAAAATATCCAAAGACAGCTTTTCTAAAGAATAATTCTTCCATTATTGGTCCTAGTACAGCTACATATAGTATGAAGTATGGTTTTAATTTTAATACTTCAACGACGTTGCTTGTATTTTTACTTTTAGTAGGGAAGTTGAAAAAGTTTGATAAGTATACTAACAAACCGTTCAAAATACCCTGAAGTAACATCATCGAAATAAATCCAATAATTCCAATTGCAAATAGTGTGATAAAGTTGTATTTTGACTGTTGTCTATCTATATCGTTAGTTCCTTTTCTGGCCATATAACCAAGAACAAAGGTAGCTGTTAAAGATAAAAACAACACAATAGTTACACGCTTATCAACACTAATGTTTCGAGGGAGTTGAAGTGGAATAACAAATACTGCTAGTATATAAATAATTCCACTTAGAAGTAGGTGGTTAACATTACCACGAGTTAATGAAAATCTCATAGACCCTCCTTATTAAATTTTTAATCATTTTTCTATTATAACATCTATAAATACTGAGTACAACCTTATTGATTAAAAGTTGTATATAATGGTGAAAAATAATAAGATGAAAAATCTAACTTAAATAACCTATTATCAAGAGGTAATCGTATTCATGATATTTTTATGAATTTCACTTGAAAAATTTATAAATTTAGTGATAGAATGTAAAGTAAGAAAAGCAGAGCTGATGATGGTGAAAGTTCAGCAACAATATTGGCATTAACTACAATTTAATATTGTTAAAGTTGAGTTTTTTTACTAATCAGGGTGGAACCGCGGAAATTATTTCGTCCCTAGATATGCTTAGGCATATCTAGGGATTTTTATATTTTTATTAATAAGGAGGAAACAACAATGGAGAAAATTTTATCTCTAGCAAAAAATAGAGGATTCGTATTTCAAGGATCTGAAATTTATGGTGGATTAGCTAATACTTGGGATTACGGTCCACTAGGTGTAGAATTAAAAAATAACGTAAAAAAAGCATGGTGGAAAAAATTCATTCAAGAATCACCATATAACGTAGGGTTAGACGCAGCTATTTTCATGAACCCACGTACTTGGGAAGCATCAGGACACGTAGGTAACTGCAGTGATCCTATGATGGACTGTAAAGTTTGTAAATCACGTCTTCGTGCGGATAAATTAATCGAAGAATACTATTTCAACGAAAAAAATGAAGATGTAGTAGTTGATGGTCTTCCATTTGAAGAGTTAGAAGCTATTATCGATCGTGAAAACATTAAATGTCCAGAATGTGGTAGCCATGACTACACTAACATTCGTCAATTTAACCTAATGTTTAAAACAAACCAAGGTGTAGTAGAAAATTCTACGAGCCAAATTTACCTACGTCCAGAAACAGCACAAGGTATCTTCGTTAACTTCAAAAACGTTCAACGTAGTATGCGTAAAAAATTACCATTCGGTATTGGACAGATTGGTAAATCATTCCGTAACGAAATTACACCAGGGAACTTCATCTTCCGTACTCGTGAATTTGAACAAATGGAATTGGAATTCTTCTGTGAACCAGGAACAGAATTAGATTGGCACACAACTTGGAAAAACAGTTGTGAGAAATTCTTATTAGACTTAGGTATGACTAAAGAAAATATCCGTCTTCGTGATCATGATCAAGAAGAATTATCTCACTATTCAAATGCAACTACAGATATCGAGTTCAAATTCCCATTTGGTTGGGGAGAACTTTGGGGTATTGCTTCAAGAACAGATTACGACTTAAAACAACATATGGAACACTCTGGTCAAGATTTAACTTATCAAGACTTAAGTACAAATGAAAAATTCATCCCATATTGTATCGAACCATCTGTAGGGGTTGACCGTGTTCTTTTAGCATTCTTATGTGATGCATATAACGAAGAAGAGGTTGGAGAAAATGATACTCGTACAGTTCTTAAATTCCACCCAGCGCTTGCTCCGTTTAAAGCAGCAGTACTACCACTTTCTAAAAAATTAAGTGATAAAGCTGTTGAAGTATATCAACAATTAGCTGCGGACTTTATGGTTGATTTTGATGAAACTGGATCAATTGGTAAGAGATATAGAAGACAAGATGAAGTTGGTACTCCATTCTGTATCACATACGACTTCGAGTCTGAAAACGATGGAATGGTAACTGTTCGTGATAGAGATACTATGGAACAAACTCGTATTCCAATCGCTGAATTAAAACAATATATCGAAGAAAAAAGTAAATTCTAATTAAATGGACACTCAGAACGTTAGTTCTGGGTGTTTTATAATTTCAAGAGTTATTTAGAAGATTCTAATTAAAATGTCTGTATTTTCTCATGTAAACAGTCAATATAAATTAGTGGATAAGGGAGAAAGTTCATAAAATCTTAAATATTGTTTTTTTAAAAAATAAAAAATATCCGATTTTTATTCTGTTTATACTTGATAAATATTTAAACAAGTAGTATAATTTGAAATGTAGACGTACGATAAAAAAATAAAAATATGTAAATATATAATCAAATAACGTACATTTAAATAAAAAAAGGAGCTTAAAGTATGAAAGTTGCGGTAATTATGGGTTCGAAGTCGGATTATACAACGATGGAAGAAACTTGTAAGTTGTTAGAAGAGTTTGAAATTCCTTTTGATAAAAAGTAGTAAGTGCACATAGGACGCCCTGATCTTTAGTTGAATTTTCTAAAAATGCTAGAAGTAATGGTTATTCATTAATCATAGCAGCTGCAGGTGGTGCAGCACATCTCCCTGGGATGGTTGCTTCTATGACGACATTACCAGTTATTGGTGTTCCGATTAAATCTAGTGTTCTTAGTGGAGTTGACTCATTGTATTCAATAGTTCAGATGCCTGCAGGTGTACCGGTCTTAACTATAGCGATTAGAGCGACTGGAAGTTTAAAAAATGCGATTTATTAGTGCCTTATCAATACTAGGAATTTATGATGAGAAGTATGCTAATAAGTACGAACAATTTAAAAAAGAACAAGAAAGAATAGTATTGGAAGAAATGAAACTATGATTAAGACGATATTACCAGGAAAAACTATTGGAATAATTGGTGGTGGTCAATTAGGAAGAATGCTCGCTATGAGTGCCAAGGAGATGGGCTATAAAATTGCTGTTCTAGATCCTAGTGAGAGCTGTTGTGCAAAAATTTTTAGTGACATTTTTATTCAAGCTGAGTTCAATGATTTCACAAGTGTTGAAAAGTTATGTTCGGTTAGTGATGTCATCACTTTTGAATTTGAGAATATTGATGCCGCTTCTTTAGAAAAACTAGAGAAAAAGTATAATATTGTACAAAGTGCAGAAGTGCTTAGAACTACTCAACATAGATATTATGAAAAAGAATTTGCTAGAAAACTAGACATTCCAACAGTAGACTATATATATATTGAAGAAGATACTAATGTAGAAATAACTAAACCTTATTTAATGAAAACTGTACGTTTTGGTTATGATGGAAAAGGTCAGAAAAAAATAAGCTCTAGTGAAGAGGTAGAACCTTATACTTTACTTGAAGAGTTCGTAAAACTTGATAAAGAAATCTCAGTCGTGGCTGTTAAAGATAAAGATGAGGTTAATATCGTTGCAGTAGTAGAAAATGAACATAGAAATAATATACTATATCGTTCGAAAGTACCTACTACAGCTACTAAGGAGCAAGAAGCTCTTGCAATAGAGTATACGAAAAGAATTCTTAGTAATTTTGACTATTACGGAGTACTTACTGTTGAGTTTTTTATAAGTGAAGGAAAAGTTATTTTTAATGAGATAGCACCACGAGTTCACAATTCAGGTCATATTACGATGCAGAGTGCAACTAAGAGTCAATTTAGAGCGCATATTGAAGCAATTTGCGGCTTGAAAGTTGGTAAGATAGAGAATAAAGAAACGACATTATATAATATCCTAGGTCAAGACTTAGATTATTATATAGATGTGTATAAAAATAATGGTGGTTACTTACACTTATATGAAAAAGAACCACGACAAGATAGAAAAATAGGACATATTAATTTTTACGGTGATGTAATTTTAGGAGGAGAACATGACTAATAAACGAATTTTTGTAAAGAAACGTAATGGATATAATAAAGAAGAATTACAGCTAAGAGATAACCTGAACTTAGAGTTTAATCTAGGTCTTGACTCTGTCGAGTTGTATGTAATTTATGATGTCTTTAATATTGATGAAGAAACTTATGAACTAGCTAAAACTTCTGTGTTTTCTGAGATTGTTGTTGATGAAGTTTTTGAAGATTTTGAGCTTAATGATGGGAAGTACTTCGCTTATGAAGTTCTACCTGCTCAATACGATCAAAGAGCTGACAGCGCAAAAGAAAGCATAAGATTGCTTAACTCGAAGAGTAAAAGCAACTGTACAGTGGTAAGCTAGTTCTTTTTAATAAAGAATTAACAGGTGAACAATTAGAACTTGTTGAAAGTTATTTAGTAAATCCTATTGAAGCTCGTAAAAAGATTTATCAATTCTTGACTTTACATTAGATTCTACTCCAAAACCATTAAAAAGATTTAGCTGGATTTTTAGAGTTTGACAAAAGATGCGTTACTTGGTCTTAAAAAAAGAATTTTTCTCTAGCGATGAATATTGAAGACTTAGTATTTATCCAAGATTACTTCAAAAAGAAGGTCGCGTACCAACTGAAACTGAAATCTATGTATTAGATTGTTACTGGAGTGATACACTGCCGACACACTACATTTGAAACTGTGTTGGACGAAGTTAAAATTGAGTCAGAACTTTTCCAAAAAGAGATGCAAGATGCATTTGATTATTAGCAAACGTCCGTGATGAACTTGACCGTAACGATAAAACCCTATTACGCTTATGGATATGGCGAGTATTATCGGTAAATATCATGTAAAAGTATTAAAAAAGATGAAAAATATTGAAGTAAGTGAAGAGATTAATGCATGTTCATTCTTTACTACTATAGAAAATAATGGCGAAAAAGAACGTTGGTTAATCCAATTCAAAAATGAAACTCATAACCACCCAAGTGAAATCGAACCATTCGGAGGAGCGAGTACTTGTATAGGTGGAGCTATTAGAGACCCACTTTCAGGGCGTAGTTACGTATATCAAGCTATGCGTATTTCAGGAAGTGGTAATGTATTACAAAAACGTGAAGATACTTTAAAACACAAACTTCCTCAAGTGGATATAGCTAAAGGAACTGCACACGGTAATTCATCATATGGTAACCAAATTGGGCTTGCGACTACTTTTGTTCGTGAATTATATGATGATAGCTATGTAGCTAAACATATGGAAGTTGGTGCTGTAGTCGGTGCTGTTAAGGACGGAGATTATAAACGTGAAACTCTTGTCGATGGTGATATCGTTGTAATGATAGGTGGTAGAACTGGTCGCGATGGTATTCAAGGTGCGAGTGGTTCAAGTGTAGAACATACTAACAATTCATTAAACACTATGTCTAGCCAAGTTCAAAAAGGTAATGCCCCTGAAGAACGTAAGTTACAGCGTTTATTTAGAAAACCAGAAGTTACAAGACTTGTTAAAAAATGTAATGACTTCGGTGCTGGTGGTGTTTGTGTAGCTATCGGTGAACTTTCTGACGGTATAGAAATTCATTTAGAAAAAGTTCTTACTAAATATCAAGGTTTAAATGCGACAGAATTAGCTACAAGTGAATCTCAAGAACGTATGGCAGTAGCTATTGATAAAAAAGACTACGATGCGTTTGTTCGTGAATGTGAGAAAGAAAATATTGAATACGCTCATGTTGCTACAGTAACTAATAGACGTAGATTAGAAATGTATTACAACGATGAGAAAGTTGTTGATATGAGTGCTGATTTCTTAGAAACTAGTGGTGTTCGTCAAAGCTCATCAGTTACGATGAAAGATAACACTGCAGCTAATCCATTCTTAAATAAAGAAGTAACTCGTGAAAATATTTTAAGTGAATTAGGTGAGTTAAATGTAACTTGTCAAAAAGGTCTTGCTCAAAAATTTGACTCATCAATTGGTGTAACTACAGTACTTATGCCTTTTGCTGGTAAACATAAACTTACACCAGTTCAAGCAAGTGTTCAAGCTTTACCAACATTACATACAACAAGTGATACAGCGACAATTTTAACTTATGGATTTATTCCAAAAATTTCATATTACTCACCATTTCTATCGTCTATTTATGCGGTGTTAGAATCAGTAGCTAAAGTTTATGCAGTAGGTGGAAATAAAGACAGCTTATACTTCTCATTCCAAGAATACTTTGAAAAACTAGGTACTGATAGTACTAAATGGGGTAAAGTTACTCAAAGTTTATTAGGAAGTATTTATGCTCAAAAAGAAATTGGTAGACCTAGTATCGGTGGTAAAGATAGTATGTCAGGTACTTTCAATGACTTAAATGTAGTTGAGACTTTAATTTCATTTGCTTGTACACCTGTAAAAATAGCTGATGTAATAACTCCTGAATTGAAAGAAGTTGGCAATAAATTATACTATATTCCTGTAGAAAAAGATGAAAAAGGATACCCAGACATTAAGAAAACTTTAGAAAATTATGAACTTGTTCATAAATATATTAAAGAAGGTAAGATAGTATCTGCTTATGTCCAAGAAGAGGGAAGTATTGCCGCTTCATTAGTGAAAATGTCACTAGGTAATGATCTTGGTTTTGAGGTGGAAAAAGAAAATATTCTTAACTTTGATCCAGCGTCTCTAGTGGTAGAAGCAACAACTGAACTTCCATTTGAAGAATTAGGAAAAGTTAGTGAAAGAATTATTATTAATAACGAAGTGTTTATGCATAAAGATATTTACAGAGCATATACAAAAACACTAAATAAAGTTTATCCATTATATCAAAAATGAAGATAAAGGTAATGTAGAAAACTTACATACAGAATATAAAGAGAAAAAATATTATCCAGAATATGTAGAAGATGTAAAAGTAGTTATTTCAGTATTTCCTGGTACAAACTGTGAATATGATAGTGAAAAAGCCTTCTTAGAAGCTGGAGCTACACCAATTACAGTAGTTATTAGAAATACACGTGAAAATGATATTGAACAATCGATAGAAGAGTTCACAAAAGCTATCGAAGAATCTCATATCATTATGTTCCCAGGTGGATTCTCAAGTGGAGATGAACCAGATGGAAGTGCTAAATACATTGTAAACTTCTTAAAAAATGAAAAAGTTAAAGATGCAATTCATAAACACCTTGCTGAGAAAAAATTAATTTTAGGTGTGTGTAATGGATTCCAAGCATTACTTAAATCTGGGCTATTACCTTATGGTGAAGTAAGAGAGTTGGCAGAAGATGACCTAACACTATATAGAAATGATAGTTATGAACATATTTCAACTACAGCCTTTACACGTGTAGCTAATACAAACTCACCTTGGTTACAAGATTTTAATATTGGAGATCAACACGAAGTAGTGTTCAGTCATGGTGAAGGTAAAGTGGTAGGACTTAATATTAACAAATTTAAACATCTTGTAGCTTTCCAATATAGTGATTTCGATGGTAATGCGACATTAAATGGTCGTTTCAATCCTAACGGATCAGTTCTAGCTACTGAAGGATTAGTTAGTGAAGATGGACTTATTTTAGGAAAAATGGGACACAGCGAGAGATACGGAGCTACATTATATAAAACAAATACAATAAAAGTAAAACAAGATATATTCAAAAATGGAGTGAATTACTTCAAAGGGGGAAGAAAATAATGAAACTTTTATACGAAGGAAAAGCTAAACAACTGTTTGAATGTGAAAACAATGATGAAATATATGTACATTATAAAAAAATAGTGCTACAGCCTTTAATGGTGTGAAAAAGAAGAATTTGAAGGTAAAGGGTATTTAATAATACAATTACTTCATTAATCTTTGAATACTTAGAAAAAAAGAAGGTGTAAAAACACACTTCATTAAAAAGTTAATGAAACAGATCAGATTTGTAAGCACGTTACTATTATTCCTTTAGAAGTAATTGTACGTAATATAGTAGCTAGTTCTATGGCGAAAAATATGGACTTGAAGAAGGAAAAAATTAAAAACCAGTCTTTGAACTTAGTTATAAAAATGATGAATTAAATGACCCTTTAATCAATAATGATCGTACGAGTGGCATTAGAAATCGTTACAGAAGAAGAGTTAGAAAAATATCAGAACTCAAGCTTTAAAAATCAATGAACTATTACAAAAATTATACTTAGATGCAAACTTAGTGCTTGTTGACTTCAAAATTGAATTCGGAAAAACTAAAGATGGTGAAATAATTCTAGCTGATGAAATTTCTCCAGATACATGTCGTCTTTGGGATAAAGATACAAATGAGAAATTAGACAAAGATAGATTTAGAAGAGATTTAGGTTCAGTAATGGAAGCTTATGAAGAAGTTTTAAGGAGATTAAAAAATGCGTAGTCTTAATGAAGAATGTGGAGTATTTGGTATTTGGGGACATCCTGAAGCAAGTAATGTAACGTACTTTGGTTTACATAGTTTGCAGCATAGAGGTCAAGAAGGAGCTGGAATAGTTTCTAAAGAAGGTACTAAATTACGAGGGCATCGTGACCTAGGTCTAGTATCAGAAGTATTTCGTGATAAAGAGAAATTAGAAAGACTAGTAGGTGAAAGTGCTATTGGGCATGTTAGATATGCAACTAGCGGTAGCAATAGCATCCAAAATATCCAACCATTTCTATTTCATTTCTATGATATGAGTGTTGGTATTTGCCACAATGGTAACTTAATCAATGCGAAAACTTTAAGAAAAGAATTAGAAGAACAAGGTGCAATATTCCATTCATCTTCTGATACAGAAGTACTAATTCATCTTATTAGAAGAAGTAAAAAAGAAACGTTTAAAGAACAGCTTAAAGAAAGTCTAAATATTATCAAAGGTGGATTTACATATTTAGTATTAACAGAAAAAACTCTATATGGTGCGGTAGATCCAAATAGTTTTAGACCTTTAGCGATAGGTAAGATGAAAAATGGGGCCTATGTTGCGGCAAGTGAGACTTGTGCATTGGATATAGTTGGTGCAGAGTTTGTGTGTAATGTAGGAGCTGGGGAGCTAGTTACTATTAATGATAAAGGTATTAGAATCGAGAAATATACAGAAGATACACAAGTAGCTATAGCAGCGATGGAATATGTATATTTTGCTAGACCAGACTCAAATATTGCTGGTATTAACGTTCACAGTGCTAGAAAAAGAACAGGTCGTACACTTGCTAAAGAGCAACCTACACCAGATGCCGATATGGTAATTGGTGTTCCTAACTCATCTTTATCAGCAGCTAGTGGTTATGCAGAAGAAAGTGGACTTCCATATGAAATGGGATTAATTAAAAATCAATATGTTGCTCGTACATTTATACAGCCTACTCAAGAACTTCGTGAGCAAGGTGTTAGAATGAAATTATCGGCGGTTCGTGGGGTAGTTCAAGGTAAGAGTATTGTATTAGTTGATGATTCGATAGTTCGCGGTACTACTAGTAAGAGAATAGTGAAGATGTTAAAAGAAGCGGGTGCTAGAGAAGTGCACGTAAGAATAGCATGTCCACCACTTATGTTCCCAAGTTTTTATGGTATAGATATTTCTACTACACAAGAACTTATCTCAGCAAATAAAACAAATGAAGAAATTTGTGAAATTATAGGAGCAGATTCACTAGGATTTCTAAGTGAACAAGGATTAATAGACTCTATTGGTTTAAACTATGATGCACCGTATACTGGCTTATGTATGGAGTGCTATAACGGAGATTATTCAGCAGGTCTATATGACTATGAAGAAAGTTACGTTAATTCAATGACAGATATTCAAATACAATTTCTAAAAGAGAGGGGTAGAATGTAATGAGCAAAAAGTATGAAGAAAGTGGAGTAAGTTTACAAGCTGGTTATGAAAGTGTGGAGCGTATTAAAAACACGTAGCTCGTACAAAAAATCTTGGTATGATGTCAGCTATCGGTGGTTTTGGGGGAGCGTTCGACCTTAGTAGTTACAATTTTAAAAATCCAGTATTAGTTAGTGGAACTGACGGTGTAGGAACAAAATTAAAACTTGCATTCGAATTAGATATTCATAATACAATTGGTATAGATGTTGTAGCGATGTGTGCCAATGATATACTAGCACAAGGTGCTATTCCATTATTTTTCCTAGATTATTTAGCTGTAGGTAAAAACTACCCTGAACAAGTAGAAGCAATTGTAGAAGGTGTTGCAGAAGGTTGTGTTCAAGCAGGATGTGCGATAGTCGGTGGAGAGACTGCTGAGATGGCAGGATTTTATGAAGACGGGGAATATGATATTGCAGGATTCTGTGTAGGTGCTCAAGAAAAAGAACTGTTACTAAGTACAGAAAATACTAAAGCAGGTCAAGTAGTAATTGGTCTCCCATCTAGTGGAGTACATTCTAATGGATTCTCATTAGTAAGAAAAATTTTAAAAGATAATAATATTGGTTTAAACGAAGAATTTAATGGGAGTACAGTAGGAAAAAAACATTATTAACACCTACTAAAATCTATGTAAAAGAAGTACTTAAAGTATTAGAAGAGGTTAAAGTAGCTGGAATAGCTCATATTACTGGGGAGGTTTCCATGAGAATTTACCTCGTGCTCTCAAAAGATGAAGCTTAGGTATGAAGATTGATAAAAATTCATATGAAGTACCAGCGGTATTCAAGTATCTTCAAGAAAAAGGTAAAATCGATGAAGAAGAAATGTACCATATCTTTAATATGGGTGTAGGAATGGTATTAATTGTAAACAAGGAAGACGTAGATAAAACTTTATCATTAATAGATAATGCGTTTGTTCTTGGAGAAGTAACAGATGAAAGTGGAATAGAAATAGTATGAAGAAAGTAGCGATATTTGCATCAGGAACAGGAAGTAATTTTGAGAAAATTGCTGATGATGAAAGATTAAAAGATAAAATCTCAATTGAGCTGTTAGTATGTGATAAGAAAGATGCAGCGGTTATTAGAAAAGCACATGATAGAAATATTAAGGTGTTTATATTCACTGCAAAAGATTTTGAGTCAAAAGAAGCATATGAAAGTGTGATTTTTGAGAAGGTTAAAGACTTAGATTATATATTTTTAGCGGGGTATATGAGAATTATTTCACCGTATTTCTTAGAAAAATATAAAAAGACAATTCTTAATTTACATCCGTCTTTATTACCAAAATTTAAAGGTAAAGATGCTATCGAACAAGCTTTTAATGCGGGTGAGAAGGAAATAGGAATTAGTATTCATTATGTAAATGAAGAACTTGATGGTGGAGAAGTGATTGCCCAAAGATCATTTGAAGTTTTAGAAGAGGATACTTTAGAAACTGTTACTGAAAAAGTACATAAACTAGAACATAAATTATATCCAGAAGTAATATTGAAGTTAGTTGAGGAGGCACTATGACTAAAAGAGCATTAATAAGTGTAAGTGATAAAACAAATATAGTAGAATTTGCAAAAGGTTTAGAAAAACATGGTTTTGAAGTTATTAGTACAGGTGGAACTTATACTCATTTGAAAAATAACGGGGTAAGTTGTATTAGTATCGAAGACGTTACTCATTTTCCAGAAATTTTAGAAGGGCGTGTAAAAACTTTGCACCCTAAAATTCATGGTGGATTGCTATCAAAACGAGGTAATGAACTTCATAATAAACATGTAGCAGAAAATAACATTGAATATATTGACTTAGTTTGTGTAAACTTATATCCATTTGAAGCTACTGTAAAAAAAGAAGGTGTTAGTGAAGAGGAGATTATCGAAAATATCGATATCGGTGGTCCTAGTATGCTAAGAAGTGCTGCTAAAAACTTCAATGACGTAGCAGTAGTTACTGATATTAATGACTATGATAGAGTACTTTCTGAACTTGAACAAGGTGGTATTACTTATGAAACAAGAAGAGCATTAGCTATAAAAGTATTTAATACTACTGCAAGTTACGATGCTGCGATTGCGAATTACTTTAATAAAAAAGATAATTTAGTACCTGAAAAATTAACATTATCGTATAAACTTCAAGATAGTCTTCGTTATGGGGAAAACCCTCATCAAAAAGCATATCACTACGTACAAGATAATAACGAAAGTTACACTTTGCAAAATGCGGTGCAACTTCATGGTAAAGAAATGTCATACAATAATATTCAAGATGCTTCTGCAGCACTAGATATTCTTTCAGAGTTTGATGAAACTACATGTGTTGCTGTTAAACATATGAATCCATGTGGAGTAGCGACAGGAAATTCTGTATTTGAAGCATATAGTAGAGCTTACGAAGCGGATCCTGTATCTATCTTCGGAGGAATTGTTGCAGTAAATGGAAAAGTAGATAAAGAAACTGCTGAAAAAATGCACAGTATCTTTTTAGAAATTATTTTAGCGACAGATTATGATGAAAAAGCATTAGAAATACTAACTAAGAAAAAAAATCTACGTATCTACAAACTGTCAGAAAAAAATAATAATCACGAACAACAAATTAAAAGTGTTCGTGGTGGAATCTTAGTACAAGATTTCAATGATAAACTTGCAGATGAATATGAAAGTGTAACTGAGAAAAAAGTTGATGAAAATCAACAAAGAGATATTGAGTTTGGCTTAAAAGTAGTAAAACATGTTAAGTCAAATGCAATAGTAGTAGTAAAAGATGGGCAAACTTTAGGAATCGGTGCTGGTCAGATGAATAGAGTAGGTTCATGTAAAATAGCTTTAGAACAAGCAGGGGAAAAAGCAAGAGGTGCAGTGCTGAAACTACAGTGCATTCTTCCCGATGAGAGATAGTGCTGATATTGCGGCTGACTGCGGTATCGCTGCGATTGTACAACCAGGTGGATCTATACGAGATCAAGAAAGCATAGATGCATGTAATGAGAAAGGTGTGGCGATGGTCTTCAGTAAAATACGCCACTTTAAACACTAATATGGCTAAAGTATTAGTAGTAGGAAGCGGCGGTAGAGAGCACGCTATCGCTTATAAATTTCATAAAGAAGGTCATGAAGTACATATGGCAGGAATTAATCCTGCAGTTGAAGAATTTGGAGTATGTGTAGCATTAACAGAAGACCAAATACCAAGCTACGCAAAAACAAATGGTATCGATCTTGTTTTTGTAGGACCAGAAGTGCCATTAGTTAATGGTCTAGTAGATGAACTACAAAAAGTAGGTGTTCGCGCATTTGGGCCATCTAAACTTGCAGCGCAATTAGAAGGAAGCAAGGTATTCTCAAAAATGATGATGAGAAAGTACAATATTCTAACAGCAAAATATGAAAGTTTTAATGATTATGAACAGGCAAGAGAGTACTTAAGCAAGCAAAAAGCTCCGATTGTTCTTAAAGCAGATGGATTAGCAGCAGGGAAAGGTGTAATTATAGCGAATACACTAGAAGAAGCACAAGTTGAGCTTAAAGAAATGATGTGTAATGCTAAATTCAATAAGGCCGGTTCTAGTGTCGTTATTGAAGAATTTCTTCAAGGTGAAGAATTTTCGTTAATGTGTTTTGTTTCAGACAGAAAAGTATATCCTATGGAAATTGCTCAAGATCATAAACGAGCATTTGATAATGATGAAGGATTAAATACTGGAGGAATGGGAGCATATCTTCCACTTAAGAAAATTACTCAAGAAGACATTGATGAAGGGGTTAGAAATGTTGTTCAGCCAATGGTTGATGCTATGAGTGATGAAGGAATGCCATTTTACGGTATATTATATGCTGGTCTTATGAAATGTCATGACGGTGTTAAAACTATTGAATTTAACGTTCGTTTTGGGGATCCAGAGAGTGAAATTTTACTTCTATCTTTAGAAAGTAGTCTATATGATATTGCTAATAATATTATTGATGGAAAAGAAGTAGAATTAACTTGGTCTGAGGATGCGCTTATAGGGGTTGTAATGGCAGCCAAAGGATATCCAGAACATAGTGAAAAAGGGGCTGTAATACATGGCTTAGATAAAGTGTCTACACCAGTATTCCATATGGGTACAAAGCGTGTAGGTGATGATATAGTAATTAATGGTGGTCGTGTGTTATTAGTATGTGCGCGAGGAAAGAGCTTGCAAGAAGCATATGAAAAAGTGTATAATGAGATAGTAAAAATAGAATGTGAAGAACTATTTTACAGAAAAGATATCGGTCATTTGTCATTATAATATTTTTAGATAGATTGATTGAAAAAATAGAACATCAGGAGATTATTGCAATGATTGAAAGATATAGTAGAGAAGAAATGCGTAATATCTTTAGCGATGAGAATCGTTTTAAAGCATATTTAGAAGTAGAACTTTATGCGACAGAAGCTTGGAGTACATTAGGTGTTGTACCAAAAGAAGATGTTGAAAAATTATTCGCTAATGCAAAATTTGACCTACCAGGTATTTTAGAATTAGAAAAAGAAACAAAGCATGATATAGTGGCATTTACTCGTAATGTTTCTAGTTATCTAGGTGATGAAAAAAAATGGGTGCACTATGGATTAACATCTACTGATGTTGTTGATACTGCTTATGGATATTTATATAAACAAGCTAATGATATACTTTACAGAGATTTATTAAATTTCCAAGAAGTATTAAAGGAAAAAGCACTACAATATAAATTCACACCATGTATCGGACGTACTCACGGGGTTCATGCTGATATTAGCAGCTTTGGATTAAAATTTGCACTTTATTATGATGAATTTAACCGTCATATCAAACGTTTCAACGAAGTAAGAAAAATTATTGAAGTAGGAAAAATATCTGGAGCCGTAGGTACATTTTCAAATACACCACCAGAAGTTCAAGACTATGTTTGTGCAAAATTAGGAATTGAATCAAGTAATATTTCAACACAAACTTTACAACGTGATAGACATGCAGATTACTATGCAACGTTAGCATTAATCGCAAGTTCAATCGAAAAAATTGGGGTGGAAATTCGACACCTACAACGTACAGAAGTGAGAGAAGCAGAAGAATTCTTCTCGAAAAATCAAAAAGGTTCAAGTGCAATGCCTCATAAACGTAATCCAATCTCAAGTGAAAACATGGCAGGGTGTGCTAGAATTATGCGTGGATACATGTTTGCAGCTTACGAAAATATTCCATTATGGCATGAACGAGACATTTCTCACTCGAGTGCGGAAAGAATCTTAAGTAATGATGCAACAACATTATTAGACTACATGTTAAATAGATTTACTAATGTTGTGAAAAATCTAACAGTATTTACAGATAACATGATTAAAAATATTTACGCTACTAACGGTGTAATCTTCGCTCAAAGAACTATGAGTAATCTTATTGAAAAAAATATTCATTCTCACGTGAGGAAGCTTTATGATTTAGTACAACCATTAGCGATGAAATCATGGTTCGAAGGTATACCATTTAGAGAGCTTCTAGAAGGAAACGAAACTATTAAAAATACAGTTTCTAAAGAAGTACTAGATAGCTGTTTTGATCTAAATGTACATCTTGTAAATATAGACAAAATATACAAAACGTATTCCAGGATTGGAAGATTAAAAATAAAAAAATAAAGCCCAAAGAAAAGAGGTAGATTAAATGAAGTCAGACTTTCAAATTTCAAACGAATGTGAAAAGAAACATATTGCTGAAGTAGCAGGTAAATTAGGGATAAAAGAAGAAGATTTAATATTATACGGAAATCACAAAGCGAAAATTCAAACAAAAAATATTAAACAAGATATTGGTGAAGATGCAAAACTAGTACTTGTTACATCTATTAACCCAACATCAAGTGGAGAAGGGAAAAGTACTGTAACTATCGGTTTATCTGATGGATTAAATAGAATTGGTAAAAAATCTTGTGTTGCACTACGTGAACCATCTTTAGGACCTGTATTAGGAAGAAAAGGTGGAGCAGCTGGTGGAGGATATGCGCAAGTTGTACCTATGGAAGATATTAACCTTCACTTTACTGGAGATATGCACGCTATTACTACAGCTCACAATGCAATCGCAGTATTAGTAAACAACCACGTATTCCAAGGAAACGAATTAGAAATAGATAAAATCGTATTTAACCGCGTTATGGATATGAATGCACGTGATTTACGTCATGTTAAAGTAAATGCAGGAACTGACCTAGAACGTCTTGACGGATTCGATATAACTGTAGCTAGTGAAGTAATGGCTATTTTATGTCTGTCAGAAGGTATTGCCGACCTTAAAGAAAAATTAAGTAATATCCTTGTAGCTTATAACAAAAAAGGTGAACCAGTTTACCTAAAAGATTTGAAAATTGAAGGTGTTATAACTTCATTATTAAAAGATGCAATTAAACCGAATATTGTTCAAACATTAGAGAACAATCCAGCGATTATTCACGGTGGACCATTCGCAAACATTGCACACGGATGTAACTCAATCTTAGCTACTAAAACAGCTTTAAAATTCGCTGATTACGTAATTACAGAAGCAGGATTCGGAGCTGACTTAGGAGCTGAGAAATTCTTAAACATTAAATGTCGTAAAGCAGGTCTTAAACCAAAAGCTGCAGTAGTAGTTGCGACAATTAAGGCATTAAAACTACACGGTGACATTGAAGAAAAAGATCTAAAAGAAGAAAACTTAGAAGCATTAGCTAAAGGTGTTCAAAACTTAGAAAAACACATCGAAAACTTACGTAAATTTAATTTACCAATAGTGGTAGCTCTAAATGTCTTTGTTACTGATACAGAAAAAGAATTAGCATTCTTAGAAAACTGGGCAAAAGAACAAGGCGTAGAATTCTCTCGTACAGAAGTATGGGAAAAAGGTGGTCTTGGTGGAGTAGACCTAGCAGAAAAAGTAGTAAAAGCTGTTGAAGAAAATGACAAAGAACTACAATTATTATACAAAGATGAAGCTTCAATTACTGAAAAAATCGAGACAGTATGTCGTGAAATTTACGGAGCTGATGGAGTTAACTTCTCTGATGAAGTTAAAGCTGAAATCGAAAGAATTGAAAGTCTTGGATTTAAGCATCTACCAGTATGTATGGCAAAAACTCCAGCTTCATTAACAGATAATGCGAAGATTAAAGGTCGTCCTACAGGATTTAACATTACTATCAACGATGTTAAATTACGTAGTGGTGCTGGATTCGTAGTAGCATATGCGAATAAAGTACTAACAATGCCAGGACTTCCAAAAGTACCAAGTGCATTAAATATCGATATCGATGAAGAAACAGAAACAATCATCGGAATCTTCTAATATAAAAATTTATGCCAAATTAAAAATTAAAAGGATAAGTAACTTGAGAATTAGTATAAACTGATTCTCAAGTTATTTTTGTATTTATATTTAGTATTAAATGTTTGATATAGTTGATAATTGTTTTTAATGAAAACGCATAAAAAGCGTATAAACTGTGAAAAATAGATTAAATTGTCCGATAATTTCGAGTTTTTTTATAAAAAAATAGTTGTAAACGTCTGTATTTGTGATATAATTATTAATGGAAAAAATAATTGCTTTCAGGAGGCGTAATTTATGTCAATAATCGTAGTAGTAGGTTCACAATGGGGAGATGAAGGTAAAGGTAAAATTACCGACTTTTTAGCAGAACGTGCGGATGTAATTGCTCGTTATCAAGGGGGTAACAACGCAGGACATACTATTAAGTTTGATGGAAAAACTTACAAACTTCAATTAATCCCATCTGGAATTTTTAATGAAGAAAAACTTTCAATTATCGGAAATGGTCTAGTAGTAGATCCTAAATGGATTTGTAGTGAGATCGATAGACTAAAAGAAAGTGGAGTTACTTGTAAGGGACTAAGAATCTCTAATAGAGCACACGTAGTATTACCATATCACTTAAAACTTGATGAGGTTGAAGAAGCTCGTCGTGGAGAAAACAAAATTGGAACTACTAAAAAAGGTATTGGACCATGTTATGTTGATAAATACAAACGTTGTGGTATTCGTATAGCTGATTTATTAGATGCTGATCTATTCAAGAAAAAATTAGAACAAAATCTGAAAGAAAAAAATGAACTATTCGAAAAAATCTATGAAACTGAAGGATTCACAGTAGAAGAAATCTTCAATGAATACTTCGAATATGGAAAACAATTAGCACAATATGTTACAGACACTTCTAAAGTATTAGAAGATGCGCAAAACGAAAATAAAAATATCTTATTTGAAGGTGCACAAGGTGTAATGCTAGACATCGATCATGGTACATACCCATATGTTACTTCATCTAACCCATCTGCAGGCGGAGTCACAGTAGGTAATGGATTCGTTCCAACAAATGGTCTTAAAGTATTAGGAATCTCAAAAGCTTATACATCACGTGTAGGTGATGGACCATTCCCAACTGAATTATTCGATGAAATCGGAGATACAATTCGTGAAGTTGGTCATGAGTATGGAACAGTTACTAAACGTCCACGTCGTATTGGATGGTTTGATACTGTAGTAATGCGTCATTCAGCTCGTGTATCTGGAATGACTAATCTGTCAGTAAACTGTCTAGATGTACTTTCAGGTCTTAAAGAAATTAAAATCTGTACAGCTTATGACTATAAAGGTGAAATCTTAACGGAATATCCAGCAAATGAAAACATCATCAAAGATTGTAAACCAATTTATGAAACATTACCTGGATTTGAAGAAGATATCACAGGTGTAACATCACTAGATGAGCTTCCTGAAAATGCAAGAAAATATCTAGAAAAAATCGAAGAACTAGTAGGAGTTAAAATCTCTGTATTCTCTACAGGACCAGACAGAACTCAAACTCACTTACTAGAAGATCTATGGAACTAGTATAAAG
>BNJS01003930.1_pt1:17500-155084 | contig 155084 bp, 158 predicted proteins | sample 8540461 | NCBI WGS metagenome assembly BNJS01 (sample SAMD00202454, study PRJDB9452) | human saliva metagenome | isolation source: human saliva | place: Japan | reverse complement strand
TCAATATCCTCCAATTGCTTGGGGCTATTCGAAGAAGACATTTGAGCATAAACTCCGCAAGTAACAAAGCAGATGAACACCAGTACAAAGAATTTTAAGGCAAACACACCGTGCCCACCTTGTTTTAGTGTCTTGATAACTCCAATTGATCGCTTGTTCATCTATAAATATAAGCTTTATCTTGTGCAAAGATAACCACTAATCTACAACTAGGCAAATATAGAAAATCTTTTCTCTTCACCAACGCTCGTTTTTCTTTCTTCGAAGAGTCAACCAACAAGTGCAAAGATACAACACTCTTTTACAGAACTCATATTTAGCCGCTCTAAAGTCTTGTTTGTGCCATAAGGTTGAGTCAGCCAGTAAATGTAAACAACCTTTTGCTTCACGATTGTTCCCAATTGACAATCACCTGTTGGACTGCAATACCTCAGTCCTTATTTTTGCCATTTAGGATACAATAGATCAAATCAATAGCATCAATATGGACAACAATCACATGGACGACTATGTATTGGTCTTGGAAGACCGTACGGAGGTCAAAAACGAGGCGGAAGTGGGCAAGCTCTCCGTAGTCTCCGACATCGATGAGAAAGGGAAGCTTAAAACCGCTCCAGCGGAGGAAGCGCAACAGAGTAGCTTTCTCAAATTCAACAACAGAGATGGGCTCTTGAAGAACTTTATGACGAACTTTCTCAAGCAGTTCAACGAGCCGAAACGCTTCGGCTTGTACAAGGTGCTGGCGAGTAACGTCGAGCAAGGCGTAAAAAATTTAAAAGAAGCACTCCAAAACCGAGATATACCCGAGAACAAACAGCAACTTGAGACGGCTCAAGTACGCTTCGGTGACTTCCTACCTCAGCAGAAGAACGCGACAGCCATCAATCCCGAACAGATTGATTGGAAGTTACTCGAAACACTCGGACTCTCTCGGGAGAAGCTGGAGCAAAGTGGGGAACTAGACAAGATGCTCTCGTGGCAAAAGAGTAAGCTCCTCCCCATCGCCGTTCCCTTTGGCGACAGCACCGTTTACACAGAAGCTCGCCTAGCTTTTCGAACGGACGAAAAACGGCAACATTGGGCTTGCTGTACATTCCCTGCGTAAAGAGCCACAACTGGATTTCCCTTATATGGGACATAAGTTTTCGGCTGAGGAGAAAGAGACACTGCTTGCCACAGGAAATCTAGGCAAGACAATTGAATTAGCCCCCAAGAACGGAGAAACCTTCTCAGCTTACATCTCCATCGACCCTCAGACGAACGAAGTGCTTGCCCTGCGTGCCGACAGAGTGTCTATTCCCAAGGAGATAAAGGGGGTAACACTCTCAGACCAGCAGTATAAAGATCTTGTAGAGGGTAAGGCGGTGAAAGTGGAAGGAATGACTTCCAAGAACGGCAAATCCTTTGATGCCACGCTTCAAGTCAATGCAGAGAAGAAAGGCATCGAATTTATCTTTGGTGATAAGAAGAGTTTGCAGGAGCGCAAGGCACAACACCAAGAACAAGGACAAAAGCAAGGCGGAATTCCTCGTAAGCTCTGTGGACTCACGCTCTCCGACAAGCAGCGCGAAGCCTTGAATGCAGGCAGCACGCTCTACCTCAAGAATATGGTAGACAAGGAGGGCAATCCTTTTAACGCTTATGTCCGTATGGACAAAGAACAGAATAGGCCTCGCTTCTATAAGTGGAATCCTGATAAGAAACAAGACAAGAGTAAGGTGGAAGCCGTAGCCGAGGAAAATAAAACTCAGGTTGCTGTGAACAACCACGGCAAGACCAACGAAGCCACGAAAGACCTCAAAGAACCGCTTAAATCTCAACAAACCCAACCTACAGAAGCGCAGCAAGCCAAGCAAGAACAAAAAGCAAAGCGCGGTCGCAAGATGTAACCTATAACCTAATAAATAGAATCCACTATGATTACTTGTATCATTGCCGAAAAGCCCTCCGTGGCGCGTGACATTGCGCGTATCGTTGGAGCAAATCGTCGAGAAGACGGCTTCCTTGAAGGAGCAGGCTACCTTGTCACTTGGGCATTCGGTCATCTCATCACCTTGTCAATGCCCGAACAATATGGCTATGGAGCTTACAAAGCCGAGGAACTCCCCATCGTTCCACAGCCTTTCCAGCTCATAGTGCGCCAAATTCGTAAAGGCAAAGACTTTGAAGACGATCCAACCGCTCTCAAGCAACTCAAAATCATCCGTTCCTGTTTTGAAAAAAGCGACCAAATCATCGTAGCCACCGATGCCGGACGAGAAGGAGAACTCATCTTCCGCTATATCTATGGTTATCTAGGTTGCCAAAAGCCCTTCCAGCGACTTGGATTTCGTCCCTCACCGATAAAGCCATCCGCGAGGGACTCGCCCAGCTCAAAGCCGGAAGCGCGTATGATGCCCTATATCTTGCAGGCAAAGCACGCAGTGAAGCCGATTGGTTGGTCGGCATCAATGCCAGTCGAGCATTATCCATCGCTCGACGCGGAGCCTATTCACTAGGTCGTGTGCAAACTCCCACACTAGCCATGATCTGCCGTAGGTATTTGGAGCATCAAGGATTCTCGTCCGTCCCCTTTTGGCGATTACAAGCCATTGTACAGAAAGACGGTGTCCTTTTTCAGACCACTTGTGCAGAGGATTTCGCTACAGAAGGAGAAGCACAGACCGCTTTTGCTACGCTAAGCCGTCAGTCCTCCTTGGTAGCCACCTCTGTCAGTCGCAAGGTGGCAGCAATGCCCCCACCTTTGCTCTATGATTTGACAACCCTTCAAAAAGAAGCCAATCGCCAACTCGGATATTCCGCAGACAAGACCCTTTCTCTGGCACAATCTCTATATGAAAAGAAAGTAACGACCTATCCCTCGTACGGGCAGTTGTTACATTAGTCAAGATGTCTTTGAAGAAGTGCCACGGCTCTTGAGTGCACTAGGAAACAGAGCTGACAAAGTCCACTCAATCCTCACTCCGTAGACGACAGCAAGGTGACTGACCACCACGCCCTCTTGCCCACAGGTGAGGGAAATGCACAGACATTGTCATCCGATGAAGCTGCCATCTATCAAATGATATGCGCGCGCTTTGTGGCTGCCTTCGCCCCCAATGCCCAAGAAGAGCGTATGCAGATAGAACTAACTGATGGCACTCATCGCTTTGTCTGGCACGGTAAACAAATTTTGTCGCAAGGATGGAAAGCCTATACTTCCCAAGGAGAGAAAACGCAATCCGATGAAAGCGAAGAAACCAAGGAAGAACTTCTCGCCGAGCTTCCCAATGTTCAAGAAGGTGAGAATCTCCTCTTGACCACGAATCAATTACGCAACATAAAGACCAAAGCCCAAGCCCTTGTTTACAGAAGCTACGTTGCTCTCTGCGATGGAAAAACGCAGGACGAGAGATAGCAGATACAGACACTCGCAAAGCCATCAGTGATTGTGGCATCGGTACACCGGCCACACGCGCCGGTATCATCGAAACCCTCCTACTTCGTGACTTTATCCGCAGAGAAAAGAAAACACTCCTCCCCACGGAAAAAGGCTTATCCGTTTATGGCATCGTCAAAGACCAACGCATCGCCAATGCAGAAATGACGGGGAATTGGGAACTCGCCCTCTCCGCCATCGAAGCAGGCAAAGCATCTGCCGAAGACTTCTCTACACGCATCAAGGACTATACCGCAGAAATCTGTCGTGAACTCCTTGCTTTTACAAATAGTGCAACCCTCAATATCCCACTTATCGTTGTCCAGTGTGCGGTAAGGACACCGTGGGCATCTTCCCCAAAGTGGCGAAGTGCAAGAGTGAAGGTTGCGATTTCCACGTCTTTCGCGAGATATGCGGCGTCACCCTCACCGAAGCGCAGACGAAAGACCTCCTGACGACCAAGCGCACAACTCTCATCAAAGGTTTTTCAGAACAAAGCAGGCAAGAAATTCAATGCCCATCTCGTGCTTCGTGGCGATGGTTCCACCGCTTTTTGAATTTGACAACACCACATCTAAACCCAAAGGTAGGAAGTAAGCCATAAAAAAACGTGGGAGATTTCATCAAAAAGTCTGAGCTTTTTCCGAAAATCTCCCACGTTTTCTTGAAAACAAGCCACATTTTCTGCGCCCCCCTCCCCTATCCTTTACCCACCATTCAATTCTCTCATTTCTTTACTATGTCTTACAACAAAAAAGCTGTATTAGCAGCCAACACAGCAGCCATAGGTCTTCTCCTTCGTTTGGAGAAAAGAACAACGCAGCGCCACCGAAGAAGAACAAAAAAAGTACTGCGCGCCTATCAAGGTTTTGGCGGATTGAAGTGCATCTTAAACCGAACCGACCAACCCTGAAGACATCCGCTATTGGGCAAAGTCCGAACAGGACCTCTTTGCCCCCTACTTGCTGCACTCAAACAGCTCATCTATCGAGAAGCCCCACAGTGCCGATATGGCTAAACGCTATTGGGAAAGCATCAAGGCAAGCGTCCTCACCTCCTTTTTATACCGACACACGCATCGTCAATGCCATTGCCGACTCCTTAGAGAAAACCAGGTGTAACCTTTCGCACTTGCCTAGACCCTTCCTTAGGAATGGGGGCATTTGCCGAAACCCTCGCCCCACACGTAGGTCGGGTGGACGCCTTTGAAAAAAAGATTTGCTCACCGCACGCATAGCCCAAAGTCTACATCCTCTGGGGCAAAGCACCATCTTTGTGCAGCAAGCCCCCTTTGAAAGTATAGAAGAACGCGCAGAAGCCGACAAGTATGACCTTATCGCCAGCAATATTCCCTTTGGTGACTTTATGGTCTATGATAGAGCCTACAACAAAGGACAAGACGCCATCAAGAAAGAATCCACACGCACCATTCACAATTACTTTTTCATCAAAGGACTCGACAGCATTCGCGAAGGAGGCGTACTAGCTTTCATCACCTCACAAGGCTTATTAGATGCTCCCACGCAATGAAGCCTTCCGCCGTTATTTGATGGAGAATAGTAAACTCATCTCAGCGATTCGACTGCCCGGAGGAATGTTCAGTGAAAATGCAGGCACAGAAGTTGGGAGCGACCTCATTGTCCTGCAAAAAAACAAAGTGGAAAAAGGCATTGCAACATCGGATGAAGAAAAGTTTGTGCAGACCATTGCAGTTCCCAAAGGCGATGGTTTCTCAATAGCATTCACACACAGTGCCCTCTTTGAAGGCAGTTGGGAAGACATCCAATCGCACACCATCGCCACTACTCGAACCATGGGAACAGACCCTTATGGCAGACCCACGTGGGAGTATCAATTTGAAGGGTGGAATTCAAGAAATGGCTGACAGTCTGCGTGAACAACTCTCACACGATATAGAAGAACGATTTGACCGCAAACTCTATCACACAGGCGTTGCGATGAGCGAAGAAGAACGCCAAGCCGAAGCCGAAAAAGAAACTGCGAAAACTCGGAGTGACCGCAGGATTGTCAGGGCAGAAAGAAACAGAAGGAACAATCAACTCCACAAGAAGAAAAGGAAGCAAACGATGCTTACAACCTGATGCCCAAAGGCCATTCAAAAGCAGCTCCCCAAACTCTATTCCACACAAAAAGGAACTGATTGGAGATAAAACAGCGTATGCACGCTATTTCTTTCCGATGGGTGCTTACACCGCATACATATTAGAATACGACCCCAAGACCCGAATAGGTTTTTGGAGCCGTAACGATGGGGTTATGGTTGGGAAACTTGGAAATATGTCGCTCGATGAAATGCAAGAAGTGAAGGTACACGGCTTAGGGTATAGAGCGAGACTTTGTATTTCACGCCCTGCAAACTCCACGAAATAGAAGAACTAGAAGACTTGGTACAAGGACAATTCACCAAGGAAAAAAAGTACAGATAGAAGAAGCTATTGCGGAGGAAATAAAAGGAAGAGATTAAGGAAGATACAAAGGAGCAGGAAGAAGCAAAAATCTCAAGAAGAACAAATGACTCTGCAAACAGATATGCAGCATGATTTCCGAAGAACCCGCTCCCGAAGGTGTGCCTACATTGACTCTATTCCATCAATATGAAGAGAAAGCAGAGAAACGCCCTGACGTGGAAGCCCCCACGCGAGATGAATGGACAAACTGTTTATTTCGATGACGACCACCATCCCATTGTAGAAAGCAACAATGATCAGGAGTATCTGCTCTTTGCTCCCGAGGAATACACGCTGTGGACACAAGAAGTAGAGCGCGTCAGTGCAGAACTAAAAGCCAATACCCCCAAGAAGGCAACCGCTAAGACGCAAACAAAGTCAAAGACAAAACCACAGATAACCGCAAAGTCTAGGGAAAGCCACGCAAAGCACGACTTTCCGAGCCTTCGCTTTTTGACTTTGTCAATGAAGACACCACGCTAAAAACCACAGCCCATAGCGGAGGTGAAAGCAAATCTTTGATGCTAACCCCTCGACCATTTCTTTCTGCCCCCAACAGTCATCTGCGTGATGGCTCAATTGTGGTACAGAAAGGACAAGTGGGCTATCTCTCCGACCTCAAGCGACAACCCACCTTTCACCCGATGGATTTGCCCCTCACGCAAATCACACGCCTGAAAAGCTTATGTGGAAATTCGTGAGTGCTACCACCGTCTCTACGACTATGAAGCCACCAACCACGCAGAAGATAATGAAGAGCGAGAAAAACTCAATCGCTTGTACGATAACTTCGTAGCACGCTGGGGAGCACTCAACAAAAAAGCCAATACCGACCTCATCAAGATGGATGCCACGGGAGTAGAAATGCTATTTCTGGAGCGTTCCGAACAGGGGAAGTACACCAAAGCCGACATCTTCGACCATCCCACAGCCTTTTCAACCACAGAACTCGCCATTGCTTCCGACCCCTTGGAAGCACTTGGCGCATCCCTCAACAAATATGGCAGTGTCGAACTCGGTTATATGTCTTCGCTGCTCCCCGAGATGGAAGAAAGCGATATCATCTCCGCTCTAGAAGGACGCATCTATTATAACCCAGCAATCGAAGGTTACGAAGTAGCAGACAAGTTCATCTCAGGCAATGTCGTAGAAAAAGCAGAGCGCATCAGTTCTTGGCTCTTAGACCATCCCAACCACGAAGAAGCCCAACAGAGTTTAGCAGCCCTCATAGCCGCCAAACCCACTCCCATTCCCTTTGCAGAATTGGACTTCAACCTTGGTGAACGCTGGATACCCGCAGGCGTTTATGGACAATTTGCCACAGAGTTTTTCGGTACAGACCTAAGGGTAGGCTATCATCCCAATATGGACGAGTATACCATCGGTTGCGACCACAAGAACGGCAATATCTTGCACAAATATGCCGTGCAGGGAGAGTTTCGCAAATACGATGGTTTGCATCTGCTCAAACACGCCTTGCACAACACCATTCCCGACATCAGCAAAAGCAAGGAAGTCATCGACCCCATCACCGGAGAAGAACGCACCATCAAAGTGCGTGATGGAGAGAAAATCCAACAAGCCAATAGCAAGATTGAGGAAATCAGACAAGGATTTGTGGATTGGTTAGGCAGACGTCCCGACAGTTTCAAAGAACAGTTGGCTAATCGTTACAACGAACTCTTTAATTGCTTCGTTCGTCCCAACTTTGACGGAGGGCATCAGAGTTTCCCCAACTTAGACCTCAAACGATTAGGCATCCCCGACCTTTACAAAAGTCAGAAAGACGCTGTGTGGATGCTCAAAACCAATGGCGGTGGCATCTGTGACCACGAAGTAGGAGCAGGAAAGACCCTCATTATGTGTACAGCAGCCTATGAAATGAAGCGATTAGGGATAGTCAACAAGCCAATGATTATAGGGCTCAAAGCCAATGTCTTTGATATTGCCGATACCTTTAGAAAGGCATACCCCAATGCGCGTATACTCTATCCGGGTAAAGATGATTTTACCAAACAAAATAGACAGCGCATCTTTGCCGACATCAAGAACAATGATTGGGATTGTATCATCTTGACCCACGAACAATTCGGAATGATACCGCAGGCTTTAGAGGTGCAAGAAGCCATTTTCCAAAAGGAAAAAGACTCCATAGAGGAGAACTTAGAGGTTTTGCGTAACGAAGGCAAGGACATTTCCAAAGCGATGCTCAAAGGCTTAGAAAAACGCAAACAGACGCTCGAAGTAAAACTGCACGAGATACAAGACAGTATCACCGAACGCAAGGATGATGCGGTGGATTTTAAGATGATGGGCATCGACCACCTCTTTGTAGACGAAAGTCACCAGTTCAAAAATCTGATGTTCAACACCCGACACGACCGCGTGTCCGGCTTAGGAAATCCCGATGGTTCGCAACGCGCACTCAATATGCTCTTTGCCATTCGCACCATTCAAGAACGCTCCGGTAAGGATTTGGGAGCAACATTTCTCAGTGGAACGACGATCAGCAACTCACTAACGGAACTTTATCTCCTCTTCAAATACTTGCGTCCACAAGCTCTCGAGAAGCAAGGCATCAACAGCTTTGACGCGTGGGCAGCTGTCTTTGCCAAGAAGAGTACAGACTACGAGTTTTCCATCACCAACGAAATTATTCAGAAGGAACGCTTCCGCACCTTCATTAAAGTGCCTGAGCTTGCGAGTTTCTATGCGGAGATATGTGATTTCCGTACAGCCAAAGACATTGGTATTGACAGACCCGAAAAGAATGAAATCTTACACAACATACCGCCCACACCAGAGCAAGAAGAATTCATCAAGAAGTTGATGGAATTTGCACGCTCAGGTGATGCAACGCTTTTGGACAGAGAACCCTTGAGTCAAAAAGAAGAAAAGGCAAAGATGCTTATCGCTACGGACTATGCGCGCAAGATGAGCTTAGACTTGCGTATGATTGACGAAAGCAAGTATAGTGATCATATCGACAACAAGGCTTCACATTGCGCCAAGATGCTCAATGACTACTATCAAAAATACAATGAGCAGAAAGGGACACAGTTTGTCTTCTCTGATTTGGGAACATACAAGGCTGGAGAATGGAACGTGTATTCAGAAATCAAGCGTAAACTCGTAGAGGACTACAACATTCCAGCCCACGAAATTCGCTTTATCCAGGAGTGCAAGAATGAGAGAGCCAAGAAAGCGATGGTAGATGCGATGAATCGTGGAGATATCCGCATCATCTTTGGTTCAACTTCTATGCTCGGTACGGGAGTAAATGCGCAACAACGTGCCGTAGCCATCCACCATTTGGACACCCCGTGGCGACCTTCAGACCTGAGCAGCGCAATGGACGAGCCGTGCGCAAGGGAAATCTCATTGCCAAGGAGTTTGCCGATAATAAGGTAGATGTAATCATCTATGCCGTGGAGCGGTCATTGGATAGCTACAAATTCAATCTGCTGCACAACAAGCAGCTTTTTATCAATCAATTGAAAAGTAACACCCTTGGCGCAAGAACCATTGATGAAGGCTCGATGGATGAAGACAGCGGTATGAATTTTTCCGAATACGTAGCTGTACTTTCAGGCAATACCGACCTTCTAGAAAAGGCAAAGCTCGACAAGAAGATTACAGCCCTAGAGTCAGAGCGCAAAAACTTTATGAAGGAACGTGATTCGGCTTCGGGAAAACTTTGTGAACTTCAGCATTCTGTGGATTTTCATTCCTCACGTGTGGCAGAAGCCCAGAATGACCTCGCACAATTTGAGAAACGCGTGGTGCGAGATGGCGAAGGTAATGCGGTCAATAAATTAGACATCAATGGTGTTTCGGACAGTAGCGATATGAAGGCAGTGGCTGCGCGCCTGCAGGAAATAGCCGAAAAAGCGCGTACGGAAGGAGAGCATCACAAGATTGGTACGATTTATGGTTTTGACATCTTGGTCAAACAGAGAGTTCGATGAAAGACCTTTTCCAAGGCTCTGTCAATCGATTCTTTGTCAGAGGAGAGGGTAGTATTCTCTATACGCATAACAACGGCAAACTAGCCGGTGACCCCAAACTAGCTTGTCAGAACTTCCTCTCTGCACTCGAGCGCATACCGAAAGTCATTGCCACTCACGAAAAGGAACTTGCCAAGGCTACAAAAGACATTGACGTGTACAAAGCCATCTCCACAGGAGTTTGGAACAAGGAGGATGAGCTGCGCAGCATCAAAGCCCAAGTAGCAGAACTTGATCGTAAGATTGCACTAACCCTCAATCCTCCCTCGGAGGAGAATATTGCGAAAGAAGGGCAACAGACAAGGAATACGCAGGAGCAGAGCGGACAGCACCAGAGCATCGGAAGTGGGAACACCGCTGGTTCTCCATTAGATACTTCAAAGACGTTCAAGTCTGCTTCCACCTACGCTCAAATTTCCACTCCACAAAAGGAAGAGAAACAGGATATCATGAGCAAAGTAGTGTTCAGTAGACCGAAGATGAGATAGTGTTTTCCCCTTTTTCTCTTCTAAGCCCTTATAAAATTAAAAACGCCCCTCAAGTATGCTGTCTTTCGACTCGCCTGAGGGGCTTATTGTCGTTATTTTATAAAGCTCGCCAGCCTTAAAATGCTGTTTCACCCGAAACAAGAAAGATTGCTTATATTCAATCTTTCCCAATGGGCTCTTTCTCCCAATCATAGGGAAATCCAAACTTTGATGCTAATATGTATGGGTATGACTTTATAAAAACAATTACTTTATGCTTAAACTGACCTCCTTCCCCTAAAGCATTGCACATATAGAGTAAAGAGACTATGATTGCATAAGGCTTCTTGCGGGTGAGTTCATCAATCGGAGTTGTATGCCATAAGCCTCTTGGATTACTTGGAAGCATCGGTTTCTTGACCATTGTACGTCCAAAAAGTCGTGAGTGATGAGCAACGAGGTTTCTTAAATAGGTTATTGCCTCTAACCAACTAGAAAGTTCGCTATGCAAGTTTAATCCAAAGTCATTAGCAATATGTGCTTTCTCAGGGAGCTGGTGATACAAGTTCTTGTATATCTTTGAAAGTGTACCGAAGCTGGCAAGTTCAAGATAATCCACGAGTCGGGATCTTCTTTTAAATCAGTACATATTCGACCATTCCAAACTCCATACTTTGTTTTGAACTCCTTGACGAAAGGCTTATTACTACGTAGAAATTCGGATTTCAAAGTTGCAATTTGCTCGTGAAAGATTGCTTTGTCTTCAAATAGAGAGGGTTGGGTATAGAATTGACCACTATAGGATTGTGAAAGATGATATATCAACTTTGTTCTTAAAGCTACTTCTATAGTCTCTATCGCTCCAAAGAGCAAGATTCGTAATTCCTTGTCATATTTATAGCGAGTGATAACTTCCTTAAAGTCTGCATTATTTCTAAAGAGGTGTATCTCTTTATCACTTTGCATGTCCCACCAATATCCTTTTAGGCGATAGTAACTGACATGGCTTAGTAGATGATAAGCTTCTAACTCATCATCAATTTTCATACCTCTTCCTTTTAGAAGCGCAATTTGCTCATTAATAGAGCGTGATTCCTTGTTAGACATAAAAATGACTCGCTGGCAGTTCTTACGGTATGCCAAGCGAGTACTGTTATCGTTAGATGTAGGCATAACCTACAATCAAGTGTCATTACTATTTCAGTGCAAATATACGGAGTTTTCTTGAATATACAAAACTTTTTCCTTTTTTGTGCTTGTAGTACCATCAAATCAGCCTGCAATTTGACCTATACGCCTGAAATATTATATTTCTTTCAATCAGGGTGTTTGAGTTTTTTTGTATGAAATGAAATACCACTTATCAGATAACCAGTATGTATGATTATCAAGAGATTGCTTTTCGATAACTAATTTCCCCGTATCCGTTACTTTGGCCTTTCCATCAGAGAAAGGATAGGCGAACCTGTATTTAGGAGTTATAATTATATTTCCTAAAGTATCGGCAAAGCCTACAAGTCCATTCTTATCCACTATCCTGAAATATCCCTCACAGGGATAGTCTGGTCCATTATCATACTTAAATACATAAAAAAGAAATTTTCCTCTATTATCAAAACACCTCACATTTCCCTCGTTATCGGCAACAAAACCTATCTTTGATATGGTATCCGTGTAAGTCAGCGGATATCTACAATCTATAACTGTATCACCTTTTTGGTTGACATATCCATACAGGTTGTTTCTTTCCACAACGAAAAGCCTATTCTCTTTCTTTCCGCAACTGACAAACAAAAGAGCGATGCAAGTTATTGCAGGATAGAAAATCTTATTGCGAATTTTCATTTTTTATTTTAGTTCATATAACATAGCCATTCCACATTTATTGAAATATCCATGCCCTTCAACTTCTTTTCCATTAAACAAATCTACATGACCAGAAGCGTTAGCCCAGTTACAATCTGTAAATATGATAATCCCTTTCTTCCCCCTAAAATCTTTTGGAGAGTGTCCTTTTATAGGCGTTCCTCCAATGTTCCTTTTGACAAAACTCTTCATATCTTCGACACGATATAAATACCATTTTTTGTCTTTCCCTGATGAAACTTTACCATCATATTTACTTATGGGTAATCCTGAATAATTAAAGGCGTATGAAAGTCTAATTGCACAAGCATTTTGGAATATATTTGCTTTAATATTTTCTTCAACTTTCCCCCCTATGAGTTGACCAACCTGTGATGGAGCAAGATGTTTTACTCTTGCAAAATAATGACTAAGTGTTGTATAAGAAATATATGCCATATCAAATAAACATTTATCTCCCGCAAAGATAGGTAATAATTTGGGGAAAACAAAATAATATGTGGGTAATCTGTTTTTTTATATTCTACTGCTTTTCCAAGGCTCTGTCAATCGGTTCTTTGTCAAAGGAGAGGGTAGTATTCTCTATACGCACAACAACGGCAAACTAGCCAATGACCCCAAACTAGCTTGTCAAAACTTCCTCTCTGCACTCGAGCGCATACCGAAAGTCATTGCCACCCACGAAAAGGAACTCGCCAAGGCTACAAAAGACATTGACGTGTACAAAGCCATCTCCACCGGAGTTTGGAATAAGGAGGATGAGCTGCGCAACATCAAAGCCCAAGCAGCAGAACTTGACCGAAAGATTGCACTAACCCTCAATCCTCCCTCGGAAGAGAATATCGCGAAAGAAGGGCAACAGACAAGGAATACGCAGGAGCAGAGCGGACAGCGACCAGAGCATCGGAAGTGGGTACACCGCTGGTTCTCCATTAGATGCTTCAAAGACGTTTAAGTCTGCTTCCACCTACGCTCAAACTTCCACTCCACAAAAGGAAGAGAAACAAGATATCATGAGCAAAGTAGTGTTCAGTAGACCGAAGATGAGATGATGTATGTAGAGTATATACAAAAAGAGTGGGACTGTACCGACGAAGTGTACAGCCCCATTATCACTTTTTATAGTGCTAGCAAAGCGACTAAAGTCTTTACCGGCACTTCTAACTGGATGCAAAGGTAATACATATGCTTGAATTACCCAAGCATTTCTCCGATATTTTTTATCCCAGTTGCCTTTACAATCGTCTTTTGGACCTCTTGAAACGCATTATACTTATCAAATAATTGGGATAATTCTCTTTTCAAATCAGCCTGTCTATTCTGTGACACAATACCTATCATATAATAAATGACTTTTATCGCACCATAGAGGTTCTGATAATTTGTTTCCTCCATCTTACCTGCGGGACCACGTCTTATAGACACTGGCAAAGCAATATCGTATAGAACATTGCCATGAGCACAATAATTCCTTATCGTATTTATTAGACACAGGTAGCTTTCAAATACAACAAGTTGCTTTATTCCAAAATGCTCCCCAATTCTTCTCCTAACTAGCTGATTCTTGAGAGCTCTAAAGAGATGTATGACACTTCCCAAAGTCATAAACTCTAATGTCTTCCAAGCTGGAGCATACTTATCGTTGATATGGGTTTGATGATGTTGCTTTATCACTGGTGTCCGCTTAAATCGACTAGTGTATACTTCTTGGTCAAAGCTTTGTATGTAGTTAGCTGTAACAATAGAAGGATCAACAAACCACGTAGGAGAGGTCTTATAGTAGTTTGAGACATAATAAGTCAGAAATGTCCTAAGGTGAATCTCTGTTCGATTTAGATACCTGGTTAGGATGCCTCTAAGATTGAAGTCAAAGTAGTACAGCCTAACAATGTCATCAAAGTTAGTCCCCTCCCGAAACTCATGCGTCCTACGAACTTTACATGGGTATGAACGCTCAAAAGGAAACCAGTAAAAGCCTAAACGATAATAACCAACATCCGATAAGACCTCCTTAGCCTTATCTTCATTGTTTATTATCATTCCTCGCTGCCTTAGAAGGCTTATCTGCTCGTCAATGTTGATTGCTTCTTTTGCCATAAATCTATTTTATTGCAAAGGTATAGTCCTTTTTATCCAAGTATTTTACTCCAAAGAGGGCTGAAATGAGTCTCTACTAGTTTTCTCTCCGTTTAAGCATATCATCTACCTCATCTCGCAAAAAGAGTAGGCGACCATTAGCTTTGAGATAGGGAATCTTTCCTTGCGACACCCAATTATAGATAGTCTTCTGCTCAACTTTGAGGAGCTTGGAAACATCAATGATGTCGAGGTACTCTGGTCTGAGAGGTGGATGAACAGTAGTTGCGTGTTCTTGTGCTTGCAATGAAACCAACTCATCAAGTTTAAGTTCCATCTGCAAGAGCTTTTGAAACAAATTCCGAAATTGTTCTTCGGTATAATGTGGATCTAGATAAGGCATGTTTTTCTTTGTTGATAGTTTCCTTGGCTATCCTGAATGAGGATACCTTGTTCCTTCATATAAGCAATATACTTTTTGGCTGTACGGTCTTTAATGTCGAGTTCTCGCATCAAAATCTCACAGAGCTGTTGGTAAGAAAGACGTGTTGCAGAGCGAAAAGCATCACGAATGACAGTGAGGAGTTCGTTACTCTTACGCTTATCTTTATCTTCCTTAGACTTTTCACCACGATAGACGTGCATATCGAGCGCTTTGTCCCAGCCAAATAGCGTCATAGGTACATCTAATGGACTTCCATCACGCACTTTCAAGGCTTTCACTACCGAGTATTCAGGATTTTCATCTTTCTCAATGGAGAGAATGCCAGCTGCCTTTCGCTGTAGCTCAGAACCGATATGCCCTCTCAGTTTGATACCATTCGGCACAAAGTGAAGCACACAGATAATGCACGTGTTGTAAATACCTGCTAAACGGTAGAGTTCATCGACAATGGCGATACTCTCTGTTTCATCATTAGCTGAGCGAATGAGATCGGCTATGCCGTCAATAACTACGAGATGTATTCCCCCATGTTTGTGATGGAACAAGTCCATACTCTCTCTGATAAGCTTTAGCCTATCTTTGCGAGACAAAGAAGCTAGGTAGAGGGAATGATAAAACTCTGGAACGGCTGTTAGCGAAGCTCTCCGAAGTGTCTTGCCTAGATTTTTGTGGAGTTGCGCCTCTGATTGCTCGGTATCATAATGAAGCACTGCCAAGCCCCTGGGGTTGGGCGTTACCTCAAGCCCGAGCGTTTGTTCGGCATCCAATCGCTCAGTTCCTAACGTGCCAGCAAGAATAGCTGCAATGTAGTTGCTTTTGCCTGTTCCTTCTCCACCTGTGATACAAAATAGGTTATCTTGCGTTCCAAGGGGAACTCCATTGACGGCTATCACCGACTTCGAAGCATCAGGTGGATTGTCATAGTCGATTTCACACGAACGTAGCATCATCATGGTTTGCGTGTACATTTGGAAGAAAAGCTTATCGAGCAACTTACGAAAGTCCTCTTCCTCATTACCTAGTGCAAGTAGTCGGATATGTCCTTTTCTGTCTTTGTCCCTTTTAGTGGTAATTGAAGCTGTTGTACCTTGTAAGCCTCTAGCAGATTTGCTTGTCTATCAGATTCTCTTACCCCTGTCTCATCCGTATCATAGAGTAAGATAATGTGTCGAAAGCGTAGCTGTAAACTCTCTATAATATTCTCTGGTATTTGTGATGTTTCACTATTAAAGCATATCGCATGGAAGTGATGAGCAGAGAGAGACAGAACATCCTTTTCTCCTCCAGTGATAAAGAGTATATCTCCTTTACTTGGAATCTGTTCCATTCCGAAACTGTAAGGATTGGGCATTTGCCCCCCATAGAGAAAACGCATCTTTGGACTATTGGGGCGATAGATTTTGATGTATCCATTTCCTATATACGCAAATATGGGTTCTGTTGGTGTAGCCCTGATCTCAAATTGTTTTCCCTCTCTTGTTTGACTAGAATAGCTTTTTTTAGAGCACGAACCCGAAATCGCCTCAGTGTTTCCTCATAAATGCCATAATGAGCCCAATAAGCAAGAAGTGCAGCATCGAAAGGTTGTATCTCAAAACTATAAGGTAGCTCGTCAGCCTTTTCAGCATGTTTTGTTTGGCATTGAGGAGAGATAGGGGCTGTCGGTTTCATTTTTGTTGAAACAAACTTGTGCAGCTGCTTAACATCATCAAGAATACAAAGATCTAGGTCTTTGGCTATTGTTTGAAGTAGTTCTGGAAAACTAGTCTTAAGGTCTATGCCTCTCAACTCGGATACGAACCAGAAGCAATCCCCCGCATAGGAGGGATTGCCATGGTCATAGTACTTATAAGTCGAGGATCTTTTGTCATAATAGATATGGCAAGAAGCTCGCTTATCATCGTAGAATGGACTACGAAAGTTACGATGCAGATTGACCTCGAAGCCTAGATAATGACAGAAGACTCTTAGTCCTCCATCTGTTAATGCTAGTATTCTTTCTTTGTCTATCATGGTTCGTCTTTTTGTTCTAAACTAAGGCAGTTGCAAAGTATCAGTTTATCCTTGTAACGAAGTAGGCGCTCCAACAATTCGTCATTGCGCATACCCGATATGCGTAGACGATTGCATCGAGCGCAGATGAGTAGTGACTTATAAAAGTAACGAACATCTCCACTCTCCGTATAGCGGAAGCGAACAATATTCTTTTTACGCCAACGGTATAAGGTTGATTCTGAAACATCCAAGGTATCAATGAGATCCTTGGTAGACATCTCGAGTTCATCGTCGATGTCTTGAAGCAAGTGCGTTGTGCGTTCAACGTACTGCTCAATTCGATTGAGACGGTCTATCAGGTCTTGGTAGACACTGCTCTCCATTGAGATTACTTCCATTACATTAGATGAGTTTTAGTAAAGTCAATGTCATTACCCCCTTCTTTGAGAAGAAGGTCAACAAGACGATTGAAGGTTGCTTTGTTGTAGGCAGATATTTCAATCCTCCCCACAGGTCTTGGTTGCTCATTTGCAAGTAGTGCAAGTACGTCGTAGCATGAGAGGCTTAGAAAGCTCGCATACTCGAAAAGCTTGTCAGTGCTTGGGAAATTTCCCTTAGACTCCCAGCGAGAGATTGTACTTGAGGAAATACCCAGTTTTCCAGCAAGATACTCTTGAGAGATGCCTTTTTCCAGGCGATTTTCTCTCAGAATCTGAAGTAACTTTTTCATATAGTCAAAGTTATAAACGCATCCTAGCTTGACCAACCCATATAATGCAAGTTTGTGCGCCCAATGCAAGAGGTCTTGCATCAGATGCAAAGTAAGTATTAGTAGGAATGCAATAGGGCTGGTATAAGATAAAGGGAGGGCAAAATTGGGGCATGAAAAAGTTAGTTTTTTGCAACTACCAAGGAACACTGGTGCACGGTGCAAGACCCTTTATATATAAGGGCTTGCACCGTGCACCAGGCAGTGTAGCAGAAAAATCTGTAAATAATTATGAGAGAACACTTTGGCAAATGGTTCTTTTTTATGTACCTTTGCACCAAAGAAAAGAGAGCTATTACGCTTTCAATAGCCCGTCAGAAAGGTAGTCATAAGGTAGTCAAAAAACTGCTACATAATTGCTACACTACCACTTGACAGAATTTGCTAAATACCTGTTATACAACGAAATAAGAGAGGTTCGTTCCTTTCCCCCTCTCTCCGCAATAAGGGTGTAAATCAGCAGGTTATGCGATTTACACCCTTTTTTACGCCCGAAAAGTTGTTTGTTGAAAAGATTCTCTATTCTCATAGGGAGAACAGCAGAATTTATCTTATAAGCCTTTGTTGGAGGTTCTCTACAACAGATGTTGTTCTTTGGAGTTTTGGTTTGTTATAGAAAAATCTGCTGGATATAATGTTTTCAAGTCTTCTATAGTTGGGGCTACATTGGTAGCTAGTCTTCTTGCTTGTTTCATTATCATTTCTTCAAATAAGTTACGGATGAATCTCCCATTAGAGAATTTGCTTTCTTGATTTAAAGTGTCTTTCTTCAGACTATTCTTTATTAGTTGTTTAAGTTCTTCTGAAAGCATATAATCCTCTTTCATACACATACTTTGGAGAATGTCAAAAAGCTCATTGTCATTATAGTCTTCAAATTCTATAAAGGTGTTGAATCGAGATTTCAGTCCAGGATTAGAATCAAAGAACTGTTTCATCGGGTCAGAATATCCCGCAACTATAACAACAAGATCTTGTCGGTAGTCCTCTAGTGCTTTAGTTAATTCTGTAAGACATTCACGTCCGTACGAATCACTATGGTCGTTTTCTGTTATGCTATATGCTTCATCGATAAATAACACACCGCCTTTAGCCTTCTCTATCACCTCTTTCACTTTAAGGGCTGTTTGTCCTTGGTATCCAGCTATAAGGTCTGTTCTTGATACTTCCATAAAATGCCCCTTTGAAAGAAGACCAATCTTTTTATAAATTCTCCCGACAATTCTTGCAACAGTAGTCTTACCAGTACCAGGATTGCCAGTGAACGCTAAATGCATTGTGCTCTTAGGAGTATGAAGTCCTTTTGCCTTCCTCAATAGTTGTACTTTTTGGAACGCAATAAGGTCGTTAACCTTTGATTTCACCTTCTCCAAACCAATCAATGAGTTTAATTGGCTCATTAACTCTTCCAGACTATAGTCCTTTCGCGAACTATTTCATTAGAACAAATACTTCTCAATTGTCTATGGCCATAGAATTTAATAAGAGCTTCTTTAACTGATATTGCTATCTTTGTTATTTGAGCATTTTTGTATTCTGTTGCTATGTTTATGTATTGACACAGTTTGATTGCCTCCTTGTCATTGTGTTCTACAATTAATTTGGCACAATCAATAATTCTACCATCACCTTTAGTAACAGTGTCCAAATATGTTGCATTGTCAACTAATGCCTTTTCGTATTGATTATGGTTCATAAAACCCCAATAATCTGAAGAATATAGTTTATAACAGTAAGTCCAGCAGCACTGCCACTTATCCAGTATGCGATTTTGATTTTTTTATTGTATTGCTTTCGCGTAAAGTCGTTATCAGCTTCCATCTGATGAATTAAGTCATAAATTCTCGCGTGCTCGGAACGAGTTTCCCTTATGAAGTCGTCAACCTGCTTATGAAAGTCTTCAAGATTGGTTTTGTGTTCTTCCACATCGCTCCATATTGCATCAACATCTCCAAGGTGCTGGTATGTTTCGAGTATAGTGCGGTACTGCTTCAATTCCTCAATGTCGGTATCAATGCGTGAGGTGGCTTGATTGACTTTCTCAACAAAGGCATCAACCTGCTTATGAAAGTCTTCAAGGTTGGTCTTGTGTTCTTCCACATCGTTCCACATCGCATCAACATCTCCAAGGTGTTGGTATGTTTCGAGCATAGTGCGGTACTGCTTCAAGTCCTCAATGTCGGTGTCAATGCGTGAGGTGGCTTGATTGAACTTCTCAACAAAGGCATCAACCTGCTTATGAAAGTCTGCAAGGTTGGTCTTGTGTTCTTCCACATCGTTCCACATTGCATCAACATCTCCAAGGTGTTGGTATGTTTCGAGCATAGTGCGGTACTGCTTCAAGTCCTCAATGTCGGTATCAATGCGCGAGGTGGCTTGATTGACTTTCTCAGCAAAGGCATCAACCTGCTTATGAAAATCTTCAAGGTTGGTCTTGTGTTCTTCCACATCGCTCCATATCGCATCCACATCTCCAAGGTGCTGGTATGTTTCGAGTATAGTGTGGTACTGCTTCAAGTCCTCAATGTCGGTATCAATGCGCGAGGTGGCTTGATTGACTTTCTCAACAAAGGCATCAACCTGCTTATGAAAGTCTTCAAGATTGGTCTTGTGTTCTTCCACATCGCTCCATATCGCATCCACATCTTCGAGGTGCTGGTATGTTTCGAGTATAGTGCGGTACTGCTTCAAGTCCTCTATGTCGGTATCAATGCGTGAGGTGGCTTGATTGACTTCATGCATAAATGGAGTAAGAGTGTCAATTAGCCCTTTAACAACCTCACGACTACTTGTCAGATCAGTCCATATTTGATCAATATCCTTAATATGAGTAAGGCTCGACAAGAATGATTGGATGTCCTTTATTTCCTGAGTAGAAGCTGCAAAATCATTAATCGCATTTTCTATAGATTGTATTTTGCTATTAACAGATGAGATTTCTGTATTCAGAGAAGCGATTGAGGACAAATCCTTTGTTGCCTTCTCTTTAAACTCTTTCAAAATCCTGACTGTAGTCTGTAATGCTTTTATATCAGCTTGTGCAGTTGTAGCCTTTGTTGAAGCGTCAAATGCTTTACGACTTGCTTCAAGCGCCTGTTTACTTGCTTTTTTTGCCTGGTCACTTGCTTCTTTTGCCTGTTCACTTGCTTTTTCTGCAGACATTACAGCTGCAATTAGACCTTGTATATATTCTTCATCTAAGGAGCCCAACGCATTATAAAACTCGTCTGCAATCTCGAAAAGGGATTTTATCGTCGAATTTTGAGCTATTAAAGTACTTTGCAGAGGAGATACTAACAATTCATTTATTTCTTTACCAGTTATATTATGATTATTACATGGAAATATAGAACCCTCTGTTGGAAAGTTCTGTAAGGACACAGTCTTCGACAACGAATGAATATTATTCTTCGCTGCTTCAAACTTATCTGATTTTGTAATTTCGTTCGCCATACTAACTCTATGATTTCAAATTAGCAAAAACACTATCTAAAGCATCGTTGTTTTCTGAAGTACTATTTTCATCGATTACTTCTGCATCTTCGATAGGTTCCGCAGCAATATCTTCAGAGTTACTCATTATCTTTTTTATTGACTCTTCTATTATTTCAGCTGCTGCTGCATGTCTTTCCTTGATACTTGTTATCGTTTTATCTCTAGTCTTTTCGACTTTCTTTGCTGCTACTTTATTTTGTTGACCTTGGGTTGCAAGGATTTCATTTCTCTTCTCAATCTGTTGTTGGGTGTTGATTCTTTTGAGTTTCTTTGCAATAAGTCTATCAATCTGATTTAGTGCTAAAGCACCTATAAGACCGCTGACAAGAGCACCAAGGAACATACCAACAAGACTAGCAAGACTTCCCAATAGTGGAATTTCAATCGCAAATCCAGGTATAGACAGGAGTCCCTTCTCAATCACTTCGCTTAAACAATTGCACCTCCAGCAGTAAAACCAACAATAACAATTTTGCCTACTTCCATCATTTTCAGGCTAAACGGCATGTTTTTATTAGCTGGGTCTTTCAGAAAATTGATTGCTGCATTTACAGATTTATATCCCTGTACAAGGAAAAGCCATGCTTTTTTAATCATGCCAATAATAGGACCCCATATAGCATTGGCAATTGTTGTCACAACGGTGTTGCCTGCATTATGCAAATGTCCTTTTAAATTTGATACAAAAGAACTTATTGCTTCTTTAATACTATCTGTAAAAGTTTTAATCTTTCTGTTTCCAAGTCGGAACCACGAAATTAGCTTGCGGATAATATCTTTGATGAGAGAAGCCAAAAGACCCATAACGACAGCTCGCAGTGCTTTTCCACCAATTCGCATGGCTTCCTTTTTCTGAGATTGTTTACCTGTTTCGGTAGAACGCCGTTCTCCTTCTTTCTTCTGTTTCTCATACTCCGCTCGCGCCTCTGCATCCTTATCCCGATATTCTTGTTCTTTCTCGTCACTCAAATAAGTCTTATCCATTGGGTCTGCATATATATCCTTTGGGGTCTGACCATTGGAGTTCGGATTATCAAGCCAATCGCTCATTGTTTTGTCTCCCTTTGAGCGATTGTGACTTACATTCATCTCATTTAGATTGGCATCACTATTAGCAAATGTTATTTGCTCATCTTTTGTCAAATGGGCATTTGCTGCTGGATCGCGGATGATTTCACCTGCGGAAACAGTGTGGTCCATATCTGTGCCATGCTCAACAGAACCTGCTGGTCTTCCTTGATCAAATGGTCTTCTCGCTCCCCTATCTAAAGTTGCTTCTTCTTTGCCTGATCTAGTTTGATGAGTTATAATACTTCCATTTTCATCATGTTGAAAATTTCCTTGCCAATCGTCATACCTTTGCTGATAATCAATTTTATCATTATGAGTCGCAATTTTTCCTTCCGCAAAATTGTCTGTAGTTTGGATGTGAGCCGAATCGCGCAAGTCCAATGTCAGTCCGCGGTTTTCTTTGATGAAGTCTTCACCGGCAATAACCCCGATTTGATTGATAAACTGCTCCCATACAACATTCATAACGACATGACCGATGGTATCTGGATTGCCTATTTTTCTCTATCGAGTTCCAAACCCTCCAAATCCGCCATCTGTTCCTCCAATTCAGAGTTTAGCTTACTTTCAAGGTCATCAAAGTCAATGGAGTCGCAATCTAATTCAGCCCACTCGTTGAGTTTATTCTGGTTCTTATTCATCGTTAATTATCTTATTTATTCTTTGGATGAAACATTGAGCATGTCTGCTACTTTAATATCGTAACAATATAGGCTACTTATGGATGCAACTATCAACGTTAGTATTACTGGAACTAAGCCCAAACAACTAGATAAAACATGTCAATGTGCCTCTATTTCAAGCGGATTTTCTAAAGGTAAATATAACCCTCTTTGTAGCCTCACTCTATTTTTACCTACAAAAATACGAACTAATAGGCAGGGAAAAGCATAAAAGACATGACATTTTACATATACGGAGTAACTTCTATGAGAAACACGCATCAATGACAGTCTATTTCACTGATTTTTAGCCATTGGAACGTTGGAGGACTTTCCTATTCATCCCTATATTTCCCCATTTTCTCCTTTTCTTGTTTGTAGCCTAAAAACTAAGTTCTTTTGCAGTGTCAGAGCCTTTCAAAAGGAATCCCGAAGGCTCAAAAACATCATAGAAAACAATGCGACATCAACGCACAAACAACAACTATATGCTATGTCGCTAGCGAGATGGAGCTCATCAAGAATGACCCGAATCTAAAGAGACTGATTAAGGAGTAGAGAGATGCTTAAAACACAGCGTACTTGGAGTATATATATTTATCCAAGATGCGTAAGGTATCGGACTCTCTGATATACCAAACAGTGATAAGAGTATCATCTTTAATTCTCCAAGTAAACTCCAGTATCCATGTCTTATGTGCCAGGCGTTGTTTCATTGGAAACTGCTGTTCAACAGGATTTCTAAATTCGTCATGCTTCTCTTGCAAAATAAAACTATCTCGGTAAAGAGTCTTGTAGAGACTATCTAGCTCATCTGGTAGGTAGCTTATTGGAACTTTCGACCGAAGCTGTTGCATTGATGTCTTCTTATTTCTTTCGTGACTGTGGCATGAGATGAACCCCAGCAATAGCCATACAGTGATGAGAAATCTTATGAAACTATTCATATCTACACTCCTATTATTTCATCAATCTCGAAATAGCATCCGAAGAAAGACGAGTACATCGAATTAACTTGACTTTATTGCATCTACTTACTTGAACTTCAGTTCTTACTGATTTTCTATCTTGCTATCTTGTCGTATTTTACCTCCACTTACTCTAGTCTTAACTACTCGACCACACTTGGCATGCTCGTACTCTTTGAACTTGCCACTGGGGAGGAACTCCTTGAACACACGACCGGCACTGTCGCGCTTGTAGGTACGGTACTGTATGTCGAAGCCTTGTTTGCGCATCACATGCCCCGCTGCGTCTAGTTCGAAATGGTAACTCAAATGAAGTAGTCCAGAGCATAGAAATGCCAAAAAGTAACTTCAAGAGGATAGGTAATATAAGGGGCTGATTAAGGAGTCTTTATATTAGAAAATGTCGAACTCTGAGTACCTGAAATATCTGAGACGTTTTAATGTATCAGCTTCTCTTATATACCATACTGTGATCAGACTATCAGCGTTCTCTCTCCAAGTGAATTCTAGAATCCATGTCTTATGTGCCCTTCGTTGCTCCATTGGGAATAGCCTCTCTGTTGGATTCCTAAATTCATCGTGCAATTCTTGTAATATGAAACTATCACGAGAAAGAGGCTGATAGAGAGTATCGAGTTCTGCTGGCAAATAGCTTATTGGTCCTTTTGACCGAAACTTTTGCATGGATGTTTTTTTATTTCCTTCGTGACTGTGGCATGAGATGACCCCCGGCAATAGCCATATAGTGATGAGAAATCTTATGAAAGTATTCATATCTACACTCCTATTACTTCATCAATCTCGAAATAGTATCCGAAGAAAGACGAGCACATCGAATTAATTTGACTTTATTACATCTACTAATCGCTTTATAATACCATTCTTCCCCGAAATTACGATATACCTGCCATCCCAATAAACCTCCTTAACTATATTGGAAAAGATGAATTCATCTGGATCTCCAGTAAATACAGTTTGCGAAGCTACAAGAGTCTTATCCGCATAGAGTAAATACTCAAGTATAAACTTGCTATTCTTTTCACAATCATAATTATGGTCTCTGCTAGTTTTAGTTTTCTATCCGAAGTGAAGAGAGAGTCCTTTTAGAAGGAGTATCAACCTATATTGTGGCATATTTATTTAGACAATCGGGAGAGTCTCTTCTCTTGGAACTTGAAGCATTCCATCTGCGCCATGTAGAGATTTAAGTCTTTGAATCTCTTCTATGAGCATCTCAGAAAAGCTATTCCACTCTTTGAGTGGAGTAATGTCCCATCTTGGGCAATAAAACACCTTCTGCGATCCAGACCTCATATATAACTTCGAAGCATCATAGCTATATCCTCCAATGAAAAAGCAACTAGCATCTGCATTAGAAGGACGCTCATAAACATTTGGAATTGACAAATCAAAGGGGCCTTGAATGCCAAGTTTCCTGTTTATGCTTCCTTGGAGTCCCTCGAGACTAAGACAGCGATGGAAAATATGCATCCCATTACTAACATGGGTGAGAAATGCTCTATATTGTTTAGGCACCTCACGATTAAGAACTCGTTCAAGCAGTGCGAGCTGCTCGTCTGTAAGGGGTGCAAACGTATAAATGTTATATGCCTCTGGTGCTAACTGAGGAATGTGTCCATACTTTGACACTACTTCCCCTTCTACAGCCCCTAGGGCTTTTTGCTCTTCTATAAGAGCTTGTATGTATCTTACATATTCCATGATTATGATATTATGAGATTGCTAAAATACGCATTCTGTATTGTTAGGACAAATTGCTTATCCTCCCCGTTGTTTCTCATAGTCGGCGTTTCTGCTTACTCTCTACACGAAGCATTATAAAAAACAGCGATGTAGTAGAGGAGTGTTAAAGCATCCACAATAACCCGAAGAGAGAGACTTCTTGTTATTTGTATACGTAATGGGATTTATGGGCTATGTTGTAATATTTAATAGATTCTCTTCTTTTCTCTAAATCTCTCAGATTCCCATCAATGAAGTATGAGCTACCTCGCAGAGTAAGAGCCTCTAAATTTCTGAGAGGTTCTAGAACCCTAGAACTCTCCCAGGGGAACTGAATCACTTAGTATAAGCCATTCTAAATTGTGTAATTCAGAAATCAGCTGAATATTGTCAACTTTCTTTGAAGACATAATTCTAAGCCTCTTGAGACTATCCCTTAGGTGCTGTATGCCCTCTAAATCGAATCCTCTCTTCATATGAGTAAAATCCAAGTTTTTGAGTGAACTATTTTCTTTCAAGAATGCAAGGCCTTGATTCAATATCGAACGACCAATTACTAATCTTGACAGCTTACTATAATTCCGAAAAACTTCAATCCTAAAATATTCATCTGTTCCATTGCCGACACCTATTGAAGTTAAATTCGAGAGTCGGTCTAAGCCTTTTATTTGCCTTGAGTAGGAAAAAAACAAATGAGATAGATTTTGCAATAGGGATAAGTCGACAGGAGTTTTTTCGTTAGACGAAAACGAAAGTAGCTCTAAGTTTTCAAGAGAGGCTAATCCTTCGTAATGTTTCACTTGAGAGCATGTTCCCATCTGAAGCCTTTTAACAAAGGGGATTTCTTGTAAAAAATCGATATTGTCAAGATGAAACCCATCAGAATTAGGAATAAGTATTAGATTCTCGATTCTGTTTGTTTTGATATAATCTAGATCTTCACCTAAGTTTTGGGAACTTAGATAGAGATACTCTTCCTGATCAGATGTGGGTCTTTTAAGACGATCTACGACACTCATAATTCAAATATACTTGCTCCCTAGGGAGTTCCTAACATTATAATTCCCAAGATTCCTTTCTCCAGCTCCTCCAGAATCTCTTATACCTCGAGCTTCAGCTTTTAGTGCTTCAAAGCTATTTGAGTGATTTCGCTGGTTTTGAATTGAGAACACTCTATCTGGATTCTCTTCAGATATGATTTTTACTCCCAAACCAGAGTCTCTAAAAACGTAAGCCCGTTATAACTATCGAGTTCATCCAGATCTTTCTTCTTTCGCTTAATTAGAGCTGGAGTATCTCGTTTATAAATAGAGATATGCTTATCCTTGCTCTTATCCCTAAATCCATTAGCTACATAGCAGAATGCAACGTTGGCACTCTCAATGCCCTTCTTGTCCAGTATAAACTGAGTACGTCGTACAACATGGGCTCATTGACCACCGCTTCCAGTAGAACATTTCCCGGTAATGGGGCATCAACCATCTTAAATGAAAGAAGTTCTGGATAGTAATAATCCAGCCCCACATCTTTGCAAAACTGACAACGAAGCTCAGGAGCTGGTTTCTTCCTACTGATGCCTGCTTGATAGTCCTGTAAAGCCTTTATATAGTCTTCTTGATTGAAGTATTCCATAAACTCGGCTTCCGACTTATCCGTATTCCCAATGAAGACCGAGAATTCCATGCCAGACGTTGAGTATAGGCTGTTAATCTCTTTTGTCGAATACTGAAAGTCTCCGAGGTAAGATACCGATGATGCAAGGATAGCTTGACTCGGAGTGATACCATGCCTCGTTGAATAGCATATCAGTGCATTCGCCTTTTGTAGATTCAAAGGAACACAGGCCTCTTGGAGCAACTGTGTCTTCGCTGGAACAAAGGCAAGAAAGTCATTAATATCATCGCTTTCTTTGAGGTACTTCGCTATGAGAAAATCCTCGTCGAAGTCGTCAAGCCCCATTTCTTGGCAAAATGTTCTTAGTCCCTCTGTATCTCCATCGCCTTTCGCTATATCTATATAGCGTTCAAATGACTCTTCCGTTGGGAAATACCCAATCCAAAACATCATCTTCATAACTATCACTTTTTGTTTTTATACCCAACTACATGCTCTTCAGGCATTGTCTGGATTATCCTTAGAGCCTCTTCTTTTGTTCCTGCGAGTTTCAGTTGCCTATCCGAAGCGAAGAGAGTCCTTTTAGAAGAAGTATCAACCTATATTGTGCCCTATTTATTTAGGCAATCGGGAGAGTACTTCTACGGGTAGATTTCAGCATTCCGTCTGCGCCATGTAGAGATTTAAGTCTTTGAATCTCTTCTATGAGCATCTCAGAAAAGCTATTCCACTCTTTGAGTGGAGTAATGTCCCATCTTGGGCAATAAAACACCTTCTGCGATCCAGACCTCATATATAACTTCGAAGCATCATAGCTATATCCTCCAATGAAAAAGCAACTAGCATCTGCATTAGAAGGACGCTCATAAACATTTGGAATTGACAAATCAAAGGGGCCTTGAATGCCAAGTTTCCTGTTTATGCTTCCTTGGAGTCCCTCGAGACTAAGACAGCGATGGAAAATATGCATCCCATTACTAACATGGGTGAGAAATGCTCTATATTGTTTAGGCACCTCACGATTAAGAACTCGTTCAAGCAGTGCGAGCTGCTCGTCTGTAAGGGGTGCAAACGTATAAATGTTATATGCCTCTGGTGCTAACTGAGGAATGTGTCCATACTTTGACACTACTTCCCCTTCTACAGCCCCTAGGGCTTTTTGCTCTTTTATCAGAGCTTGTATGTATCTTACATATTCCATGATTATGATATTATGAGGTTGCTAAAATACACATTCTGTATTGTTAGGATAGATTGCTGATTATTTCTCTGGCCTCACGAGAAACGAGAGAGTTTGAAAACACATTGTTCTGATACAGCTCTTTGAGTCCAGAGATATTAGTTAAGGGAGAGAGTAATGGGCATAAAAACTGCTTCAAAAGAATTCGGAGAGACTTCTCGAAGTCCTCATCAGTATCTGTATAATAAAGATTAGGAGGAGTCCTACCTATTTGATGTACAAATAGATCCTCAAGTCTTGTTCGAATGTGACATTCCCTTTCTTTGGGAGTTTTGGTAATCATTGATAAGCTATAGATATAGATGCCAACATTAAAATAAAGGAAGTCATCAAATGATGATTTTTGCAGCGCCAAAACGAAAACAACTTCATCAGAGCCTAAGAACCACTCTTTACCATTCTGAGAAAAACCAAATTCTGAAAGCTCTTCCGTTATAACTCTTACTGCTATTTTTTTTCGATCCATTATCTCATTTTTAAGGGATTGCATTATCTATTTAAGTGATGTATTGTCTCATCTTCTTTTATCTTTATTTTTACCCCATCGAAAGTAAATCCTCTTGCGAAAAGCTCACGCACACCCTTAATAATCAAGTCGTTTACATAATCGTACAGACTGTTGTAGGTATCTAGGTCAATATCGATTTTGTGAAAACGCTCATCATTGAAGGGGAGCTGAGGAGTAATTTGCTTCCACCCTATCCCCCAATCCTTATCTATCGAAGAAGGTAGGGGTAAGTGAATCGTAAACTCCTTCTCTTTATCGTTCTTGTAGGTTATACTTCTCTTAAAGATCCAGAGGAAAGAACCATGATTTTTATACTTGTATAGTTTATACAAATCACCATAGTCCAACCGTCTAACTTCTCTATACCTTCGATATGCTGAATGTATTTGCTGATAAAACTTAATAGAAGTGGCATATCTTGAACCAGAGGAGTATTGATCAACATTGAACTAAAACTTACTCTTATATTCATGACCCTAACTATTTTTATGATAAGACTTTTTCTCCCTATTTAGAGGAAGCCCTTCTCCTTTGTTCCTGCTAGTTTCAGTTGCCTATCCAAAGTGAAGAGAGAGTCCTTTTAGAGGAAGTATCAACCTATATTGTGGTATATTTATTTAGGTAATCGGGAGAGTCTGCTCCTCTTGTACGTAGTCCGACCCTCCTTACATAATAAAGTAAGATTGATTGCCAAACGACGAGTGGATAGGAAATCCAGCAGACCAGAGAGTCTATCTACGCCTTATTTATAGTGCCGCTCCAAGAGATTATGAATTTTATTGGAGAGATTGCAAAAGACACTTTGAATATCATCGACATTAACATTGATACAGCAATATCTCTGTTTCTCAAAATCCTCTGCAATAATCCATGCGTTTTGTTGTATATCTTGCAGTAAGAAGACGCGACAACTATCAAAGGATTCAGCAGCCTCAACAGTAAGAGGATATCCATAATATTCATAGCTCCCTGATACACTCTTCTTATCAAAAATCTGAAGCGATATGTCATCAAAATCCTTTTTATCTAACTCTTCTTGTTGGATATTCTTTTTGAGGAATAGTTTGGTATTCTGCTTTTCTGTATTTAGTCCTCCGAAAAGCAAACCTAAAGTACTAATTAATTCAATATCACCATAAGCCTCTCCATCAACCCAGTAGCAAATCTGCCCAAAAGGAGGGATAGTATCTAGTAGGGCGTAAAACTCCACCGCAAATGTTATTTTTTCTCCGATAATCATTTCTTCTTGTATATTGTATTCGAGGCTAGGATTTCTCCCTCGCTATCAAATTGTTTTAATACTTCTAGGGGACCTCTTATCCCTCTGGGGCTATTTGTTGCCCCATACCATCATAACGGAAGCTCACACGCACGTGTTCGTTGTATTGCCTCATATCTAGATAAGTCTATGATAGAGCTTTCATCCGAGTGTAGAAGTCAGTATAATGTTCATCATCCTCTGATATTCCTCTGATATCGTTTAAGAGCTCCTTCCTTTATCAGAGGGTAATTCAAGATAACATTTGATTAATAACTGGCAATAATCTGGCGCATTGATAATAGATTGCAACATCAATAGATACCATGAGGGAGCCTGTTTTCTCACTATCGAACTATGTTCTATCAACTCTGACACGTACATATCTGGGGGGAAACGTTCACAAGCTTCAATTAGTTCATATTGTATCTCCCCAGCTTCTAAATCATTCAGAGCTAAAAGAAGAGCTCTAATTCCTTCTCTCCGATATCCCTTCTCAAGTAAGGGTATTGTTTCTACATATGTGTCATAGTCAGACTCTGACTCAAATCGAGATGAAGCTAAAAGTATATCAGAGAGATTTTTATAGTAATCCATATCACACGTCATTTTAAGTTGGAAGTAGATCTTATTTCTTCTCATGCGTCTGACTTTTTTCTCTGCCATCGCGATTCTTTTTCCTGAAATTTATACCGTTATGATTGGATTTCTGCCTATTGCACCTTCGACATAGCATTTAACTATTCGCCAGGTATGGTGAAATTCTCTCGTCTATCACAAGCATTCCTGTATACTCATTAAGAATTGGCTTGATATTTACATTGTCCGTATTGATTACCACATACATAATATAATCATAGCCAAAATGGATCTCCATGCTATCATTGACTAACTTGCACCAAAACTCATCTCTGAGGATAGATTTAGCTATAAAAGGGAGTTTTTCCAAGCTAATATTTTGCCCATCCTTAAGAGGCAACGAATCATAATTCTCAAATTCCTCTATAACAAAAAACGCAACGTCAATCTCACGAGCAATCTCTAACAATAAATCTATGTATAGACTTTCTATATAGAGATATTCATTTTCAGATGTCAGCGTCCCAATATCAAAGAAACTATTCCATATAGCTCCATTCTGAATGCGAATTGAATGCATAAATCTTCTATCCTTCTATAATTCCTATCGTGTGCCTTTGCTCTAGTTCTTTAGAATGCTAATCTTCTATTCGGTCGCCCCTTTTCAAATTTCCCCCTTCTGGAGCTCCTTGTCATGCGTTACTGAATGAAGGGATAGTGTCCTAAATTTGTATCTGAATTGCAAAGCTCATTATTCCGTGGTGAAAGAAAAACCAACAAGAGCAGTGGAACTTACTAAGTCACAAATATAGGAGTTATTTTGGACATCTCTCTCTCCTGAAAGTAGTTTTAACACCCTCGTTGAAGCCATGCTGAGTGCCTTAACTTGTCATGAATCCATCTATAGTAGAGACAGTATCGTAGACAGCAAGTTGGCTTCGTCCCTATCGCTTGCAAAGAGGATATCAGAACTTGTTTCTTACGTCCACTTTTACAGCGCTACCAGGTGTTTAACGAAGATGCCACCTACGTTGCCACGTGCCGTGTTATCCTTCCCAGTGGCTCTGCTCTTTCTATTGGGGGCTGTGGCACCACAAATGACAACAAGCAAATCCTCAGATCGTCTATATCACCTTGAGGTCTGATACCTCAAATCATCATCCTAATTGTCAACCCCAAAAGGCTTCTGTGAAGTTTTGATACCTTGAATTATTGCTGTCCGGTAAAAGTTTTTCTGATGATAAAAATAAGGCTGAAACCCTCTTGCAGGATTTCAGCCTCTTTTGTTACTTTGCTTGTTGGAAAAAAACACTAGTAACATGAGCAAAAGTACACATTTTACCGGACAGCCAGTCTATAGTCAGGTCATTAAATTGCTGGATAAAGCCAAAATTCAACAAATTAGTCTCGAAACACTAGGGAGCGAGCGTTATGTTAAGTGTTTGACAGGTTGGAAACACCTCATCATTATGCTCTTTGGGGGTGCTCAAACACTTTGATTCTCTGCGTGAATTGGAGATTGGCATGAAAGCCGAGACCATGAAACTCTCCCACTTGGGGCTTGACTACGTTGTCCGTCGCAGCACACTTGCAGAAGCCAACCAGCGGCGACCACAAGAGTTCTTTGCCAAGGTTTATGCCTCCCTGTTGGAACGCTACACTCCTTTTTTAGCGGACAGCTGTTCTGTGAGCTGTCAAAAAGCCTGGGAGAAGCAGCTGTATATGATGGATTCTACCACAATCACGCTCTTTGATAACATTCTTAAGGGAGTAGGTAGACATCCTAAAAGCGGAAAGAAGAAAGGCGGCATGAAGGTACACACCATTATGAAGTATCAAGTAGGTGTACCGATGGTGGTAGAACTGACCTCTGCTGCCAAACACGATCATTATCTTCTCAAAAAGGTGCACCTGCCCCAAGATGCCACCTTGGCAATGGATAGAGCCTACATAGACTATGCACAGTTTCAAAGGCTTACCGAAGAAGGTGTCTGCTATGTGACTAAGATGAAGAAGAATCTCAGCTACAAGGAGCTCTCTTCTATAGCCTATGTTTCTCGTGATGGTCTAGTCACTCATATCGACAAACACATTCTTTTTGAGAAAGAGAAGGTAAGGCACGAAGCCCGATGTGTAGAGCTATGGAGCAATAACTCTCGTAAGTCGGTGACGTTGCTGACCAACAATTTTGAACTATCGGTTCAGGAACTTGCAGAAATCTACAAGCGCAGGTGGGCTATAGAAACGCTCTACAAACAACTGAAACAGAATTTTCCTTTGCACTTTTTCTATGGTGAGAGTGTGAATGCCATCCAGATACAAACCTGGGTAGTACTCATTGCCAATCTCTTGTGCACAGTGCTCTCTAGAATGATAAAAAGACACGTTTCTTTTTCTCAAATCGTAACCATGCTTAGATTGACGCTCATGTATTACACTAATTTCATCGCTTTCATGGAAGATCCTCAAAAGGATGAGTGTGCAATTTGGGCTGAAAGAGCTAAATCTCCACCCTCGGAACCGTCATTATTCGATTAGGGGGCTTGCTTTTTGGAAAAGAAAGCCCGAAGTCCTATTCCAAAGGGCTTCGGGAAGCTTTCTTGTGCCGTTTGGAAGTTTACCGGACAGCAATAACCTTGAATATAACCTTACAACTGGAATCTACTTTTGTCTCCTTTTACTTCCGCTTAGAACCATTGAAAAGGGGAGGGCAAATTGTTATTTCGTATAAAACTATTATACCAAATATCATAGTCAATAGGGGCTTGAGAACTCACTCCTTTTAACCAATACAGTTCGCCATAAGCTCCGAGCATAGCCCAATGATACTCGGTTTCATGGCTCAGGTACAGGACTTCATAATAGCTTTTGGGCTTTTGGTAATAGTGCTTTTTTAGAACCTCATTTGCCTCCTCGGCCGTTTTATACGCGTATTCTATCAAAATACATTTGATTATAAGCAACCATGTATTGTAATACATCCCAACGTTATCTCCAGTCTGATTGTCTTTGAAGATTAGTAACTCATCCATAAAAGTATAATTCTAATGACTATCAATAACAGCAACCTTGTGTTTGTCAAACAGGTCCGTAGTTTTATCAGTAAATATCGCAAATTGAATACCTTTTGCTTTAGGACTTTTCCCTCGAGGATTTGCCAACATTGGACCACTCACAGCATCAAAATCATGAGATAAAGTTCCAGATCGCCCCTTTGTGACGAGGTCTTCTCGGGAGTAGTTACCATTCACTTCTTTTTACTGGAAGAACCTTGAGGATAAAAGGTCTAGATTCTTTATTGGAGAATTCAATTCTTTGTATAATGTACATAGGTAATTGATAGTGTTTGCAGAAGTATATATTCACATCCGTATCCAGGAAAAAGACTCGATGCTCATCGTCCCCATACTCTTTATAATGTCTACCACACTGTCTTAAGATTGCAGAAATGTTTTCTTTCTCTATGCCAAGACGTCTTATTGCTCTCTTTTTTTTAAGTAGCAATTGCGAAGAATACCTCAAATAAATAGCTGTAGTTAGAGGTTCCTTGGAATCAATAGTTCGTTCTAGGACGAGATGCTTACATAGCTCCACGAACTCAACTATGCACTCTCCCTCTGGAATAAATTTCCACTTCATCCTTTCTATGAGTAGAGGATTTCTTTCATACTCCTCAATATAACGGATAAGATTAATGAACGTCCAATGCTTTCGCGACATCTTGCAACCCTCGTTTACGTGACAAATCAGATCCTGCATGCTGTCAAAATTTTTTCATTCTTAGATTAATGGAACTAGATCTAAAGACAAACCATACATTTCTTTTTGCAACCTAGAAGACACAATAAATAATGAAGAGTAGTAGCAATCTCTTGCGAGCGTGAACTCTAAATCTTGCGAGGTAAACTTATAAGGATATGTGGGAATTTTTTTTCCATTGGATAAGGTGCGAAATGGACTATTCTCCACATCTAATATTGGAAGCTTTCGAAAGATCTTAGCCAGGTAAAACTGCAATAACTCTCCTCTAAGACTTATCTTACAAGGATAGAAGATAACATCTTCTCCTACAATTTGCTCAATTCTCTTTTTCGCTCGTTCTGAGAAAATCGGAGCAGGCAAAAAACTTTCGAGATAGTCCAACTTTTGGATGGACTCCAATGTCAATCTATTATCAGCGATCAGAACTGGAGAATACTGAAGAAGTTCTTCTTTATTATCTATCAAAAATTCATATAACTCTTCTTGCCTTTGGCGATTCCTGATGTGACATGGCACAAAATCCATATCACTTTGTTGTTGAAGTCTATACATTTCTATTAGTGCGTTTTATATTTTCCAGAATCCAATCCTTGTCTGACTTCGGTTTGTAAACCTACGACTTCCTTTTGAATTCTTCGTTGATCCCACCCTTCAATTTGGGAAATATCATAAAGCTCATCCATTCGCTGTTTCATCATGTGATTATATTCTTCATTCATATCCTTCCTTAGTTTTCATCTAGTTAGGCATAAGACCGAAAGGAGCCACCCATACATATAGGTTTAAGAGCCCTGCTTCCAGACGAATGGGATCTTGACTGATGTAGGCTCCTGTTTCGGGCGAGTAGTAGCGGAAGCGATTGTAAGCCAGTCCCGTCTCCGTGTCGAAATTACTGTCCTTGGTAGAGGAAGGGGATGAAGCCAATCTCACCAACCTAACACCGCGTCATCCCAAGGATATTGTTTTTTATTCAAGTTTCTAGCTCTGGATACGTTTCAAGGTATGGACTTATAGAAGCAGAGTCGATATCGAATGTTTGAAAGGTATTGGGTAGCTTTTCCTGTGCAAAAGGCAAAACCTCTTTATATCGATCTGGACTTGTTACTTTATAAAATAACTCATACAAATCGCTAGCCACTCTCAAGAATCCAGTAGCCCTAAAGTCAGTGATGTAAATATCCATCTCATCCTCTTTGCTCATAATATCCCAGAATAGATAATCGCCATTTTCGCTAACTCCAAAGGGAATGAGATCTTTTAATCTGGAGTATTCTAAATCAGGGGCTACATCAAACCATAAATTTTCCTTATTATCTAATACATCTTGATATGTAGAAATTATCTCTTTACTTCTGATAAAAAACGAATCGGGATAATCTCCCATCGGAATATAGATTATGAAAAGACCACAAGATAGGCCATAACCATACTGTCTAACAAAAGAGACGTAAGAGGAGGGAAATTTCCTTCCATTTTTAAAAGTGAAATCATGGAGGATAGCGTTCTCTCCACCTATAATAGTGGGGGTATCCTTTCTTAAGGTAAAGTTCATACTAACAACAACATTGAGTTTTTTGTCTACGATTATTTAGTACTCTGTCATCAACAATGACATTATCATCATGATCATAACATTTCTCGGATTAGCTTCACTGCTACCATTTTTTTGGCTATAAGATGCCTTCTTAGTTGATGGTAAGGATGACCCTCAATCAAGGTGAGAGCAACCATAGCTACCATCTGACAGAAGGATAGCTCTGGAGCTATTCCATCTGTCCCATCTTCATTGGGGGGCGGAGGGGGGGGGCACAGGTGGATCGGGCAAGAAGGTCATGATGCTCGCAAAGACTGCCCCTATAATGTCGAAGACCATACTGATATTGGGAATAGGAAATAGAGACATAATGGGGAGCAAGGCTTTATGTAGGTCTATACCAAACCCAAAATCACTGTACTTCGCTGCTGGCATAGGTGGCGTCTTGGGCATCACAGAGGCAGCAAGACCCACTTGAAGAGGGTTCAGCTGCGCCTTCTTCTCCTCAAACAAGTCACCAGAGCTCTTGCTCGTCTTGTGGGTCGCCAAGGAGCCTACTGCGTCATGTGCGATGCCTCCTATGCACTTGCTCATAATTACTATTCTATACTATGTAATTGCGTTGATATAGCACATTTCCCATATAAAGGTTTCTACGGCACTCTTCCCTATATCTTCGCAAAAAAACAACAAATCCCCTTCTAAGTCAGCATATACACTTTCAAATAAAATTTGAAACCCTTTTTTATTAAGAAGCACTTTTTTCTCTTTGCCAGCCTTATCAAGCAACAACTGATATAGAGGCAAAAAATACCGGGTGTATACTTTATGCCTCTCATTTTTTATTGAAGGTGACTGCAACTCTCGAGATGAAAACAGTACTAAATTGCTAATAACATCAGCCTCTATTAGGTGTATAATTCGAGACTCGCAGTTATGAAAAAGGTAGTATTTAGTGTTTGCTCATATCCAATTTGCAATTTAATATGAGCAGATAGAGCTTCTAACCCATCATCAGGTCTATCAACTGGACCAACCCACAGAGTTGTTTCCAAAGCTCCATTGTGTCTATATACTCGTGCTATAATATAGCAGTAGAAATAACCTTCAAGATGTTTACTCAAAACAACAAGATCACTATACCATAACTTTCTAAGAGCCTTAAAGCCGTAGAGTGATGTTAGTCGGTTAAATTCGTTGATAACACTATGAAATTGTGACATGATGTTTATTTATTAATGAAAATCTGGTGTAGTTGTTCCATGAGATCTTGTAATCCCGTTATCATCCATCTTCTTTAGTTGATCTTGCATCTCAGGAACATCACTTGGGTCATGCTTAAAATGCCAATGAGGATTAGCAACTCCCTTTTTTTATTTTGAATATCTTTATTAAGCTGTTTCTGCATTCGCTCTAGCGATTCTTTAGACCGAGGCCCTTTGGAAAAATTATCTGACTTAAACTCGATGTCTCTACCTTTGTATGTCTTGTCATAGTGCCTACCTGAAACACTTCGTCCTTTACCTACCCCAAAGATTTCGTCAGATCTTTTATCGTGCCAGCGCTTTGCATAGTTAAACCAAGCTTTACCTTTTAGCCCCCAAGAATCCACCCATATGTTACAACGTGTACGTATGCATACAGGTTTGTAAGCCCCGCCTCAAGACGAATAGGGTCTTGACTGATGTATGCTCCTGTTTCGGGGGAGTAGTAGCGGAAGCGGTTGTAAGCCAGCCCCGTCTCCGTGTCGAGGTACTGCCCTTGATACAAGAAGGGTGCTAGCCCCACTTCGCCTTGCTCTATACGCACACGCCCATAGATGTCCAGTTCTCGAGCCCAGACACGCTGCCCCTCCTCGTCATTCGCCTCTATGGGCGTACCGAGGTAGTCAGATATAATCTGAGTAGCGTCTATCTCCCACGAGTTTTGCTGAGGGTACAAATATCCCCTCATTCTCCCTTGAAAAAATTCTGATAGTCTGTTGATATATCATTCTCATAAACTACCCAGCCATGCGTATTTGGGGTCGTAGTCAAAATGTATCCATTCATAATTTAGTGGTTACTTAGTCTTATTCTATTGTTTCTTAAATCATCTCCAGTATTCTCCATTAAATCATTTACATGCATTCGTTTTATGATGTCATCTACATCTAAAGCCTCTATTTCATCAAGCCTGCTAAATATCATCTTGTCATAGTTTGAGGTATGTCTGCAAATTCCACGCTCATGTGCAACAGTAGGGATAAAAAGACAGCCAGCGAGCGAGAAGCTCACGAAACACCCAGACCTCCATTCATTGAGCTCTAAATCACTCAGATAACTCAATAGAAACCGACCTCCAGGAGGGAAATATTTCAATACATCATCAATTATCGAGGTAAACTTAGTCTCCATCATTTAAGTTTGGATTGTCATTTATCTGGCCTAGTATATTAACAAAAAACTAAACCCCGAGTATTAATGCAATTCTGTTTTCCAAGTCAAGAGGAAACCATACGGTTGAAAATTCGTACTTAGAAACTTCTTCTCGGCTTATTTTCTCTTCAGTGCCAGATGAAAGACTTCTTAATCGGAAATCAACCCCGTCTCCAAACACCATCTTAAGATCTTGATATTTTGAATGAGTATTTTTGTCATACTCAGCTGTACTTCCTATGATCCTCCACCTCCCTTTTATAACTGCATCCCAAAACACTTGCACTGGAGAAAATAGAACTCCCGACCTTTCCACTTCAAGCAAGTCTGTATTTGCAGGCCCAATCTTACGGAAGACTTCAATTAAAACAGAAGAACTAGTCTCAATAACACGACCAAATGCAAATAACTTATTCATATCTGCATCTTCTAATTTTTGTTTTAATTTCCAATCTGTTCGATCCAGAAATAATGGGATACAAAAAAAGTTCCAGGTCTAACACTTTTATAATTGGCCATATCTTAATGAACTTCAGTCTTTATATTTTGATACTCTTTTTCAAAGGCCACCCCGCGACTATCCGTTCGAGAATGTCTAAATGAGTTTTGTTGATTTGCCTTAGGATTAGTTCGATCAATCGTACTATGCTTTTCGATATAATACTGCTCATAAGCTCTTGCTGTTGCATAATCAATCAATCAGTAGGCACGTCCCAATTTGGGTAGCACCATCCCAAAAAGGAAAACTATCTCCCTCTTTCAATTCGACTGGAGCATCTGTAATTAGCAAATGACAAACTCCAATAGACAAGAATCCTTGTTCCTTGGATGAAGTCTCAAAATCAATAACAAGAGTCCAAACCTCACCATTTGCATACAACTGAGTGTGTAGTCGAGTTGTATCTGGTAATTCTTTAGACTCTCTAATGAAATATTCTTTCATCCACTCTATGAGAACTGCTTTTTTCATTAGTGATAATCTATTTTTACTCGTTGACTATTGATAGAAGTCACAATGGGGCTAGAGTTGTTGAGCTGATCTATATCTATTGCTAGAGCATCTCCAATTACATCTAGTTTTTTGACCTTATATGCCCCAGATAGAATCTCATCATCTATCTCAAATCCGACTACATAGAACTTCGTATCTGGTCCGTGCCCTAACCTATGTCCAAATGCGACGGCATCATCATAGCTATTCGCAAACCATATACTTTCCATTTGTCCATAACTATCCCACCCATTATGTTTGATATCAAAATTTTCAGCTCTTCACATTGAGCGAAATACTTTGGCTAGACCGAGCGGATCCACCCAGGCATTTACATCGTGTATGTGTGTATACAGGTTTGTCAGCCCCGCTTCGAGGCGAATAAGGTCTTGACTGCTGTATGCTCCTGTTTCGGGAGAGTAGTAGCGGAAGCGATTGTAGACCAGTCCCGGCTCTCAGTCAAGGTACTGACCTTGGTAGAGGAAAGGGATGAAGCCGACCTCACCGACTTCTGAGCGTGTCCGCCCATAGATGTCCAGCTCTTGGGGCCACACACGCTGTCCTTCCTCGTCATACGCCTCTATGGGCGTACCGAGGTAGTCAGATATAATCTGAGTAGCGTCTCTCGCCCACGAGTTTTGCCGAGGGTACAAATGTCCCCTCATCGAATATCCAAGTCGTGAGTTCTGTCCGTGGCTCCCAGCTGGCGTAGCTTCGTTTACCATCCTGCTGTCTCTGGACGCTCGCTAAGCGGATAGGACCACTCATGTAAAGGGACATTCACATCTCACAAGAAGCGTGTTATCTTGTGGCCCTCAGCCTTGCCATACTCATTGATCTTCTCCACACGTCTACCTACGGCATCATACTCAAAGCCGAGATTAACCTTCTTGTTGTTCTTGACACGCACTAGCTGTCCTGAACCCTCCCACTCGTAAGTCCAAGTCAGGGGCTCTACGAGTAACTTACGACGTATCCAGTCATAACGTTCAATACTCTCAGCCTTAGAGACACGCTGCGTCAGGAAGCCCTCCCCATCAAAGTGGTAAGTCCATTCCTTATCCTCCTTGCGTCGTCCGCCACGCTCATAAGTGGCTTCCTTACCGAAGCGGTCAGGGTAGATATTGCCAATACGATCGGGTAGCTTGTAGAGTATATCTACTTCATCGTAACGAGCGGCGGCCAAAGTACCCACGACATCATAGTCAAACTCTGCCGCGTATATCCTTGCCGTGAGTCTGCGTAGTTTCCCAGACAAGTCCCACTCATATGAGCGATGACTCACCTCATAGCCTGCCCCCTTCGTTACCTGATCTGTTACTCGCCCAGAGCGGTCATAGCGTGTTTGGCTCTCAACACCGCCCAATAGGCGACGCAGACTTTCTCGCCCCATCACATCATACTCGAAGTGAGCAGTCCGCATCGACGAGGAGGCGACGCTTGCTTGCACCACTGAGATGTTGCAAAGGCCAAGAGCCAATAGTAGTATTCTAACAAAGAGTGCTTGCACAATCTAGTTGTCGAATCTTATATATCTAATTTTAAGAGAGGTCGTCTTGTGTGATTGTTCTATTACAAGAAAACCTAGAGATTCGGACATCGATATCAGGAGACAAATAGAGATCATACTTCTTAATATGAAAGAACCTTCTCTTCAGTCTAGCCATGAAGGCTGATACTTTCTTGAGAAATTCTTTATCCTTTGCTCGAGTATAAAAACGCCCTTGAAGATAATATCCCTCTGTTGCATTAATGCCTGCAGGCGAATATTCTAATATGGGGCTGTTTACCGTATCTAAAGCACTTATTATCTCACCAGTGTAATAAGCGTGTGCGTAGTATACAAGATCTTCCTTCCGGCTCCTTTCCACAAGAAAAAAAGAACTAGAGTTGTATAAAACGGGCGGGAATGGTTCTAGTGGTCCTTGGGGAGATGGGACATCTAACATTTCACCAAATACTTCCTTCAATAGTTGTTCCAGGAACTTTTTATCTACCTCTGTGGCATAAATTAATCTGCTTACTCATTAATGTACATTTTTCACCTTACGATGCTTGTCTGATGGGAATTTCCCATCAGGGGACTTATCAGGATTGATCAATGTTACCCGACGTTTCTTATCATGGAATACAATTTTTGTATCAGGAGATAAATCAAGAGACTGTCTGATATCCATAATAGCCCCTCGTTCACCGCTGGCATAGGTGGTGTCTTCGGTAGCACGGCACGAGTAAGAGCTGCTTGAAGAGACTCCAGCTGCGCCTTCTTCTCCTCAAACAAGTTGCCAAAGTTCTTGCTCGGCTTATGTGTAGCCAATGAGCCTACTGCGTCATGTGCGATGCCTCCTATGCCCTTGCTCATAATTACTATTCTATTGAGATATATCTATATCAGGAGGATAGTACTCCGTCAATAGTTCATTCCCTAAATTGACTCCTTAATTAATCCTTCCACTTCGGTTGGAGTAAATACTAACCATTCTCTGAAGCACTCACAATCATAGACAGTTGTTCTTTTGTACTCTCCCCCAACCCAAAGGGTAGGCATCTCTGGGGTTCCCATAAGGAATGTAATTTCTTGATAATTAGAATCCCTTATCTTGTCATAGTTTGGGTCTTCAAATATAAATCTCCACCTTTTCTTTTTGAACCCCAAACTTATATGTAAAGGCTTAAACATAAGCCCAGAATTTACTATCCCCATCGGAGAACTCGGTATTGCTCCTATATAGTTGAAAATTTCCACCAAATCTCCACCAGATTCGTCAACTTCTATCAACCGACCGAAAGCATAGCGTTCTGTTGGGGGAAAGTCAACAGAAGCATAGCTTTTGATGTTATCAGTATATTCACTAGGCAAGAATAGTGGCACAAGGAATATACTCCCTACTCGTTTCTGAAAAAACTTCATCAATGAAAATTATTTGGGGTTATTTGTTTATTATGATTAGCTACGATATCATCGTATTCCGCCTTAAAGGCTTTACCTCTAGGAACAACTCTGCTTTTATCAAATGAGTTGATTTTGTTCCCTTTATTCGTAGAAGAAACTTCTTGGCCTATAATTCCTGTTTTTGTTTGGTATTTCTCTATATAAAATTGTTCAGATCCTCTTGCTCTTTCAATAGTTAAATCTGGATGTAAAACACGATGGGTGGTAGTGGTTTCATATCGCCCAGTCTTAATATGTATGTTCCATACGCACATCGACATCTTGTCGAGTAATCCCAATATAATAAGGGGTAGAACAGCCTTTTTCATATAGTGCATAAACAGAGAATCCTTCTGTCCCTAGAGGTACTAGCCCCCAAGGATCCACCCAGGCATTCACATCGTGGACATAAGCATACAGGTTTGTCAGCCTGCTTCGAGGCGAATGGGGTCTTGACTGATGTATGCTCCTGTTTCGGGAGAGTAGTAGCGGAAGCGATTGTAGACCAGTCCCGGCTCTCAGTCAAGGTACTGACCTTGGTAGAGGAAAGGGATGAAGCCGACCTCACCTACCTCTGAGCGTGTCCGCCCATAGATGTCCAGCTCTCGAGCCCAAACACGCTGTCCTTCCTCGTCATACGCCTCTACGGGTGTACCAAGGTAGTCCGAGATGATGGAGTATCGTCTCTCACCCACAATCTTCGCCGAAGAAACATGTCCCCCTACAATCCTATTCTTCATCTTCGAGCGTTGCAAGAAAAAAATCGTGCAACATCCCACTTATGACTTGTTCCCCTGATGTCAACTTAAAATCCTCACCCGCCTTCTGTGTGGCAAAAGTAGAACTTCCGTCTATGTATGATAGTACACTCGAAAGTGTATCCTCCATTATTAGTCTAGCAAAAAATCTTAACTGCTCTCTTCCCTTATGGTCTAGTTTGTCATATAAAGAAGCCGTTGCTTCCCAATACATATGGGTTATACTATCCCTGTCAATAGTGCGCAGTATCTCAAAATAGCGGTGGAGACTCTTATCAAAAATCTCATCCTTAATAGATTTCACAAATTCTCTATCTGTCATCTAGGTAGGTGTATTATTAATGCTTTCCTCTAGGAGGCTTATTCATTTCAGGATACATTGATTTATTTAAATCAATGAGTTCCTGTAGCTGGGAATTGGGAATTTCGGGATATACCCTCCTTAATTCCCTTATATCTCTTGCTAATAGCTCTCTTGCGTTGGCGAATGGCTTTTTTTTGTTCTGGGGTTAATTGCACTAGTAGACAATCTCCCTCGAACCGGATCTATGGAGCTATGCCCTGACGCTGGTACGAGGATGGCTGGAGCCTTATTCAGATCATTGTTAGCAACAAGATTAGACATTCGGACTTTCTGTCCTACAGGGTGTGCGTCTAACCCTGTGCCCTATCCGCCCATAGATGTCCAGCTCTCGAGCCCAAACACGCTGCCCTCCTCGTCGTATGCCTCTGTGGGCGTACCGAGTTGGTCGCAGACGATGCTATATACCTTACCACCTTGTTGGGGAGGTGCTCCTTTTCCCTGCCATCAGAAAGCTGGCTTACTACATTCAGCTCCAACTGAGTGGTTACGCTATCAAAATAGCTATGATCAGGAGTGTTACGACGAGGCATAGGCGAATATATCTATGACTATATAATGTTTACTCTACTGATAGCATACCAGACAGATGTCTTAAGTTATATATTATAAGTCTCTTCGATGTGTATATCCTTACAAATAAGAGATAATCGATCAATCCAATGGGCTAAATCCTTAGACGGAAATAATAGAAAAGCTCCTGGAATAGGATATTCTATACCTGTTAAGAAGAAAATCTTCTGTAACTTAAGTAGATTGTCAATTAAATCCTTTGCATATGTATCATCATTAAGCGAATTTAATATGAATGGTTTCTTAAGTAACGAACTCTCTTCCACCTTTCTTCCATATTTCTCTAGAAGCCTTCGTTTATGCTCGGAAGTACGATATCTTTGAATATCTTGCTGTAATTCCGTCATCAATAATTGTTCTCCACAAATACCAGGGATAGTTATTCTGCCAGAATGGAAGCTCTGACTCTCTGGGCTAAAGCACGACCACTCTTTTCCCAAAACAACATCAGATAGTCTGTGCAGGGCATCAAAGGATAGTTCTACACTTCTCACAGAATCTACTTTATACTCATCGGCACAAAGAAGCATCAAATCTTCTGTGTCCTTGAAATATGGAATTCTTCTACAGATACGCCTATAAATTGAAACTGAATTTATTCCCATATGTATATAATATGCTAACTTTTTGTGTTGACCAAACGAGTATGTGTTCCTGAATACCAGGATTTCCTGCATCAATATGTTCATCAGGATGCTCCATCCAGTAATTAGAGGAATTATGACCCTTTGCTCAGCACCACCATTCTATTAGGGATATAAGCATGAACAACCTCTCCCATACTAATAGGGACCCAGACAGACCAGTGCTTACAGTACCAAAAGTGCCGCTTTATCTTCCTTATGATAGCACTATATTCCTTCCTAAATTCAGGAAAGGCTTTCTCTCCAAAATATGCTAGTCTACCAGGCACATATAAACCATCATCTCTCACTATGGGAAAGGTATAGTCTATGACTGGGCTATCTCTAAATTGAAGAGTCCCTTTTTCATTTTTCACTATAAGATCTTTATACTCAGACTTAGTTATATAAAGTTTATAAGGAGGATTCTCCATAACCCAAGATCCCTCTATACTCCCTTCTACTTCACAGAGTAGTTCTCTATAATATATGCGTTCCCATTGAGATAGGAATATGGAGTGAACAATATGCTCTGCCTCTTTGTTGGCAATAAACTCAAAATACATCATAATTCATTGTTTTAGGTTATAATGATTTTCTATGCCCTGCACTCCTCCTTTGGGAGGTCAGCATCATAGTGGATGAATATGAGCAATCGACTTTTCTGCAAGCTCGTGCATATACAAAGTTGGGTAATCGCTCGCTAAGTACACTTGTGGCTTATATAAGTGTTGCTTAACCCACTGATAGCCCTCTTCTGTAAGAAGCATCACATCATTGTAAAACAGTTTATCAAAGAAAAAAACAGGTTTGCTGGGTTGTGACTTACGCGTGCTTATACTGGGGAAGAAAAAGGCATCGGTATCTTCTATATGTTTAATCTTTCCTTCTCGTGACGATTGAGCAATCGATTATCAAAGCGGTATACTCGCATCACGTAATAAATTCGAGTACTCTCGTAGCGGATGGAATTGAACACTCTACATCTTGTCACCTCTGCCTGATGTTCTATATAAGGTTTGAGATAAGAGTAAAACAACTCAGAGATGACCCATATACCTACACTCAGTTCCAACTGAGTGATTACGCTATCAAAATAGCTATGGTCAGGAGTGTTACGACAAGGCATATACGAATGTGGGGGACATTTATGCTAGTAAGTCCTTAGGAACAGGTAGATGAGTCCAAGGATAGCGACAAAGATGAAGAAGCCACTTACGATGCGCAAGCCTCTACGGCCGAAGAATTCCTCAATCATATGCCAACCACTGTAGTAGCCTGCAGGATGCACTGCCCAGTCCTTGTTAAGAATAATACCGATGAGATATATTGCGAATGCAAGGACAAGTAGCAGGTATCCCCAGCTTGGATGAGCTAGGAACTCTGCTTTGATAACTTGCCAAAACTGGTCAATCTGCTGAGTAATATTTTCCATCTACTTGAGGCTTTTGTGCTACGAGTTTCTTAAAGCGACGCATCAGCTGCTGTGCAATGGACTCTGCCAGCGAGCAACGTGACAGTGTCCCTCGAAGGGCTGAGGAGAAATCTAGAGGTAGTTTCAAAAAGCTCATAATGGTCTCATAATTGTATAGCTAAATAGCTCGCACATAGTGCGTACGTGCAAATGTAACGATTGACGTTCAAGTAAGCAAGTATTTCATTAAGAACTTTACACTCTCCTGCTTCTTCCTTCCTCTTCCTTCCTTATACTTCTTCTTCCTAACCAGTAGTGTTCTTTATTCTGATTTATTGTTGTCCGTTAAACTACTGATTGTTAGGATTTCTCTATCGGTAAACCCCATAATAGATGTTTTTGAGTTTCTAATGTGCGATATTAGCCCCTTTCTGACTATATTCCATTAACTATAAGCTAAACAGAGAGAATTGGTGACACAAAATATGGTCAAACGTGAATACTGGAACTCTGAGCGTCTATAAATCTGACGGATTCTGTTGATATCTGCGCTTTATGAGTGTTTGTTTGAGAAATTCATTCTACACAGTTGGTTCATCACTATCAAGCTCAATGACAAGTCTACCTCCATCTCCACGCAACTCGATAGTCTTATCCCTGCTTCCAAAATCTCTAACCTCACACAAGGCATGTTTGTCGGAGCCGTCTCCGACAACTTCGACGAGCGTATCGACCAAAAGATTTTCCATGCAGAGATTGTGGTGGATTCTGTCAAGGTATCTGCCGAGACCAATGCCTACGAACCTATTCCTATCATCGCGGAGTTCACAAACGAAGATGGCTCCGACAATCTCCGTGAGACTGTCGAAGCCAACTATAAGCGGGTGAAACAAGAGGTTCTTTCATTGATAGAATTAGAAATAGAGCGCATCAAAACAAATCCATCTTTAAGTTACCTCATAAAAGAATAGCATATATCTCAAGAATCAATTCTCTCGACTGAGATGTATATACCAACCATTTTTTATAGGACGATATAACTCTATACTTACAGAATATCTTTGAGAAACTTGATCCAAATCTTCCTCCGTAATTCTTTCTACGATATACATTTCAGTAGTGGGATCTAGGGCAACCTCTTTATTGTAATTCTCTATCTTATCTTCAAGATTGGGAGCATAGATATATTCCTTGTACCCTCCGCTGACAGAAATTCCCCATTTATGAAAGAGCAAGTAAACTTCCGATATCCCATCATACTGTATACTCATAATATCTAGTTTCTTGATTAAAGAATCCAATTCCTTTTTGTCTTTATATGAGATGATATAGGCTGTACTATCTGTTTCATCATAGGGGGAGTAATAAAACCTATCGTACTTAACAGAAATATTTCTCAATCTCTCAAATTCAGACTCATTGAGATTGAAATTCTCTAACATTTGATGATCTGACGGCATATCATTTCTTGCACATCCAAAACCCCAAAAAACAAATACGATCAAAAATGGTGTCAATGATTTGGACATTTCTTGATATTTACAGTTTGTTGTTCTGATAATGTAGAGTCAACCAGCAAGTGCAAAATTACAATATTCTTTTGTAGAACTCATTTTTTGGCGTTTCAAAATTGAGTTTCTGTCTGGGTCTATTATTGATTTTCTTCTGTATCATTGCAATCTTTTTGTCGGTGTAGTCATCAAAGTTTGCCTGCTTAGGTATATATTGTCTGATGAGTTTGTTGGTATTCTCAATAGCCCCTTTTTGCCATGAAGAATAGGGATCTGCAAAATAGACCACTGCGCCTAAGTGCTTTGTGATGAGTTTATGTGCTGCAAATTCAGGTCCATTGTCGGTGGTTATGGTTTTTATATGTTCTTTGTAGGGAAGGAGTAGTCTTCGCACCTGCATTGCAAGTGGCTCCGATTTCTTACCATGTGGTAACTTTGTCATAAACAGCATATTCGTAGAACGTTCCACGATGGTGAGGATAGCATGACCAAATTGGTCTACGATTAAGTCCATCTCGTAGTCGCTAAATCTCTTTCCATCAGCCTGTTCTGCACGATGGTGTAGCTGTCCTCCTCGGCAAGCTTTGCCACTGGGGTGTAGCTATTGCCATCGTACACCCACGTTACGAGGTTGTTATACGGCTCTTTGCGGTCATAACTTGTTCGCCCGAGGTTATCGGTCAGCACTTGCGGCTTCTCATTGGGGCTGTAGTCCCACTCGTGCAGGAGGGCGTTGCCGCCTCAAACAAAATGAGTAGTTGACCTTGCGGTTTTCTTTTCTATTTATCGAACCATCAGGATTGAATATTCCCCTTGCATCCCAAAGCGTATTGCCACGCTTGTAAACTCCACTTTTGGGCGTTGTTTTCAGTATTTCAAGGAACTTTTTAACAACACATCCGAAACATTACCAATCAGATAAGTCAGGTAATTTTATACCTTTCCCATTCATTGCATTCAATTCGTACATTACAACACTCCACAAATTAGGACAATCATCACCGAAATTAAAACATATCCATTCATTTCGTGTTGAGAGTGATTTTTTTTGTTCCCTCAAATTAGGTAAGAGATTTGTAAAAGAGACAAAATCCAATTCGCTATCTTGCATATAATACACAATCAACCAAGACCATTCCGATTTGCTTAATTCATAAAATGCTTTATAGAATTCAGATTTATCAAAATATGGGTTTAGTTGTATATAGCTTTTGATAGTACGAGAAACTGTTATTGTATCTGTTGGCATATTTGCCTCATACAATTTAATTTCATATTCTCCTTTTCCAACTAGAAAATCAAGAATTTCGTCCTGTGCAATAGCTTTTTGCAGCTTTTCTGTATTTTCCATAATGTTGTTTGTTATTATTACATCTGTTACTCTAATAGGGTCTACTACTCCTTTTGAAATACTATTATAATACAGCCCCGTCTCACCATCCTCATATTGTCCTTGGAACCTAAAAGGTATGAAGTTCCTCTCGCCTCTGAGTTCTCCAGCACATCCCCATAGATGTCGAGGATGCAGTCCCAAACCACCTCACCCTTGCTGTCGAGGGCTTGTATGGGCGTTCCCATATAGTCCTGCACGATACTGTAGCTGTCCTCCTTGGTGAGTTTTGCCACCGGGGTATAACTACCACCGTCATACACCCATGTAATGAGGTTTCATATGATTCTTTGCTGTTGTGGTAAATATTGACGAGTACATTTTCTTGGATCCGATTATATCGATTGTCTTATTATCCTAGCAGATTATTCAAATTTCCTTCTATGTTATCAATTTCGCCATGAGGTATTTCCATCTCTTTATATTTAATCCATAAGCCATTAAGCCAAGCATTGTCATAATTAATTTGTAAAGCATCAGAAAACAACCCGAAATCATCTGAAACATACGATGCTAAATCAGAAACTATAGAGTTTTCATTAAGATTTCGATTCTGGACACAGAACTTTCAGTTCCTCATAAACCCGCATCCACTTATCTGAAAAATCATCATTATCTCTACTATCTAATACATAAAAAATCTCCTCTTCTGAATATTTTTTAATGATTTCAGATAGTTTGCTTTCGATAAAGTATTCTAGTTTTTTATTCATGACGATAAAAATGAAACATTAGTATAAACCTTGAGCTTTAAGCCAATCTTGAACCAAAGTAACACCTTGACTTGGTGTCACATTTTCCCCAAAGACATAGGCTCCATTAGGAGACTTCCTCAGGTGAGACCGCATGGAAAGCAGCCTGGCGTTCCTTCTCCATGCATAGAAGCGGTGCCCGCACAATTCCGTCCCCGCATAGGTACACATTGCCTCCGTTCGGGAGTATCTGCTCTTCTTTAATGACACGCCCCTTTATCGTGACTGAAAACAACCTCACCTTGTGGGTTGGCTCCTCGACACAGTTGTTATTGTGCATAATAATCATTACCCTCTTTCATATAAGTCTTACACCCTTGGAAAACAAATCCATAAACTTCTAGTTCCAATAGCCAATTTGAATTATTGTCGTAAAATCTTATTGTTTTTAGACCACCTTCTTGGTTCTTTATTTCTACTTGGCATATATTTCTATTGTTATGCGACCAATTTTGACATTTCATTCCTTTGATAAAGCTATTTCTTAATTCAATTTCAACTGTATCATAATCTTTTAGCCACAGCCCCCATTTTTCGATTTCCACAGAAGGCTTTGTACTTGTTCGGATGGTTAAAATATAATTAGACAAGTCAGTTGAAAAAGAGACTAGTGAAATACCCATTATGCCATTAGGATATATTTGTTTTAGGAAATGATTCCTACTTATTATTTCTATTATATTCATATCGAGTGCTCTTGAGGATAAGATTGCCTTCCCCGTAGTAGCGATAGTAGTTCTTCTCATCCTTGAGCAGCCTGCCGTGAGTCTTTTAATCAAGTTGAGTCGGATACTATTTGCTTAGCATTGCTAGTAACTCTTCCCTTGATTTATTATAAGGAGGTTTCCAAGATTTTGCTTCGTGTTCGATGAAGTTATTAAATTCTTCAGTTCCTAATATGTGCTCTAATTCAATACTAATTATACTTCTAATATAAGCAAGACGATCTAACACTCCCTCCTCCTTAAAGTATAAAAACAAGGCTAAAGCTGCTTTTTCAGTATCTTCAAACCCTGATCCTATTTTATCTATCGTTGGAACTATGCTATCCAATTCTCTCCAACATTTCTTTAAATCCTTTGTTTTTGACATGTTTCCATCATTTACAGCGTTTTACAAATCTGTTGTGCTACGAGTTTCTTGAAGCGACGCATCAGCTGCTGCGCAATGGACTCTGCCAGCGAGCAACGTGACAGCGTACCTCGAAGGGCTGATGAAAAATCTAGAGGTAGTTTCAAAAAGCTCATAATGGTCTCATAATAGCTAAATAGCTCGCACATAGTGCGTACGTGCAAATGTAACGATTGACGTTCAAGTAAGCAAGTATTTCATTAAGAACTTTACACTCTCCTGCTTCTTCCTTCCTCTTCCTTTATCCATTACCATAAAGATGTTTTCACACTTCCTATCCCTCCATTTAACGCCTAAATTCGAATTCAGAAAAAGTTGCAGTGAATTATGCGATTCTCAGAAGGTTAGAAAATAGAGATTTTGGGAGTGTTTTTCAGGTATTTCGCGCGTTTTATTGTAATCTGAGCTTGTTTATAGAAATCGACGGCTTGTTTGAGAAGAAACAACGTGTCGTTTTATGTGAAAACAACGCGTTGTTCGTTCTATTCCAAGGGATATTTTTCAAATTATGTCCGACGAAATTTCTTTTTCGTCCGAGAAAATCCGGAAAAAGTCCGAGAAAATCCGGAAAAAGTCCGAGAAAATCCGGAAATGTTTGAGTATTTGTGCAAGACTCCTTGGGCGAATGATTTTGAACTCACGTAGAAAACATTTTTTTCTTTCTAGTTTACTCGAAATTCTGATCCAAATTCGCCTTGCGATTTAACACTCAAACCTGCGTATTTAGTTAATAATTTGTTCTCTGTGGTGATGAATGCATGTTCTTTCTAGCAAGAAGCTAATCGCCTCAACTCATACGAGCTGAGGCGATTTTTTGTGTTTGGAGAATCCTGCCATCTTTTTCTCTTTCTTTGGTGCTTCTAAATGCCTCCACCATGGTAAAGATAGAACTTGGCGCGCTCCTTGTTGAAGACTGATACCTCCACTCGAATTTACTTCTTAGGTTCTTGATAACGTTCGATGTCTCGCTGGAGATACTGCCTAAACGCAGGAAACTCCTTGTTGGGTTGTGTCGTTTATTAGCGTTTGGGCAGATTAGCGATACCTGCTTTTATGATCTTAATGGTAGAATCGTCTGAAGAGAACACCGAGTAAAGCCCTTGTGGCTCTTGGGGTGGGTCGCACACGTAGTCGTCTCCAGGTATCCATTGTTCGTGTTGAGGTTGCGCATCACCTCCCCAGCCCCAGAAGTTGCAACCCACGAAGTATCCTCCTTTGGCTAAATCGTCTGCTAAGAGCGAGAAGACGTAGTTATAATAGGCATCGCGAGCAGTGGTAGCCGATTGTTTAGAGAAAGAAACACCATCTCGTGGATAGCCAAACTCTTCCATTACCAGCGGTTTGTTGATTTGGGCACAAATCTCTAAATGTCGATCTAAATAGTCCTTGGTATATTCTTGAGCGCGTTGCATATTTTGCATCAGCGAGTCTTTCTTAGCCCAGCCCCAATTATAGGGCCAAATGTGCACATTGCAATAGTCGATATTGGCATCGGAACAGATGCGTTGCCACGAATCATAATCAGCCTCACAACCGAAGGCGCCTTCAGAACCAACGCTCACCAAATGTCGCTTATCGATGCTCTTCATCATCGCTGCAGCCTTAGCGATCCACACTTCGAATTGGGGCAGGGCTGCCTTATCAAATGCACGGGGCTCATTACATATTTGCCAAGACATGATAGCTGGGTCTTCTGTGTAGGGCTTTCCGGTGTAGCGGTTGGTGCGTTTGAGTATGAAATTGAGGTGATTGAAAAACAACTGTTGCGCCTTGGGATTGGTTGCGAATTGCGCAGCATACTTAACGTAGGCAGAATATCCCACCTCGTTAGGCTGTAATGCTTTGCCTGCACCAGCATTTTCGAGGTAAAAGCCATAGCCTCCACTCCATTCCCAAGAGTTGTTAAGATAGAGTACTGCCACCATGCCACGACGTTGAAGCTGTAACATCAGATAGTCGAGACCCTCTAATATGGCGTCGTTATACACACCCGGAGAAGGCTGAAGCACTGGCGATGCTTTCCATTTGATGCCTTCTTCCCCATCGCTACCCACCAATATGCGTAGATTGGTGATGCCTAAACGTTTCATTTCGTCTAGTTCACGGTTCAGTCTTTTTCTGTTCCCGCCCTTTCCTTTCGAACCCAGTATGGCGCCATACCAATAGTTTGTTCCGATGAAAGTATAGGGTTTGCCGTCACGATAGAGTTTTCCGTTTTCTACTGTAACAAAGGATTGTGCCTTAACGGCTGTGGCACAAACAAGTAATAGTGCCATCATGTAGTATCGTTTTTTGTTCATTGCGTTTTGAATGTTTGTGCATGATATAGGATAGGTGATATCTGCATAGTTGGTTTTGAATACTTTCCTGCAAATATACTTACTTTGTTTGATATGTCCTCATTCTGTGATAATGAATGACAACACTTAAATTTGTACTTTTGTTGCTACTTATAGATGGAGCAAAGATGTATATAATATACACCTTAAAAGTACCCCATCACCTCAACACGGAAATGATGGGGTAAATGAGATTAGTTAAAGCGAATGAAAACACGTTTCCTAGGAATGGTAAAAGGTTCCCCATCATCTATTACCAAACGGTTGGCTTCAATCTTCCCTTTGTATATATGGGTGGTCACATGAGGTTTTCCACATTCTTGTATCCAAAGGGGGATGCCCATGCGCTGCGCTGTAGCCTCCTCCTTGCAATATAATGGAACTGGGTAGTCAAATTCTACCCCTGCTTCGACTGTAAAAGACAAAGAATCCTGTTTTACAATGATGTTTTGCAAAGGACGAATCTCATAACCAGGAAGGTATCCCTCTCTAACTAGAAAAAACTCATCTGTTGTAGCATTTAAACATCCATGCACACCTAGCGAATCTTTCCAAAAGATAAGATAGCAATGATCCCATCTTCCTGCAGGATAGTCGAGTTGCTCTTCATAGATGGAGGACACGTGTTCAATAGGAACGAGTTTTTCTGTTTGAGCATATACAGCGTGCAACGTCCAAGAGAGAAAAAGGAGAATAAGAAACTTTTTCATAAGTGTATTTGTTTTATCCCAAATCGTTCATTAGACCGTTATAGTACGATTCGTAATTATCCGTCTGTAACGTTTACAAACATCCCTCGCCAACTCACTAAGGAGATGGCGGGAGACGACAGAACAGCTTACGTAAGATTACTCAGCTCGATGAGTTTTCTGAAAAAGCATACGAATAGGAAGCAACCTTGGGACTTTGTGGTAACCTTCCTTCATTCTAGGAAAGTAGAAATTTAGAAGGTAACGATTGATTTCAGTCAAAGATTGCTTAGATAGTGGCTGGGCACCAGCAGGCATGAGTAGGGATGCCCTTAAGAGAACGCCGTCTCGGTTTAGACTTATCTGCACCATCATTTTTGACACATATTCTTGGGGAAGCAATGCAGCAAGGCCATCGAAGAATTTTGTAGGAAGATTTTGGATGTCTTGGAAATAACGATTAAAGTAACCGTCCATGTTGTTGCAGCCAAGTTCCAAGAAAGGGTCGTCAAGTTCTTTGGGTTGCTTGCGTGAGGTATCTGCCTTTATGGCTGCCGCATCTCTGAAAGCACGTGCAAAGCTAGTAGGCGAGTAGATGAAGTTCTGAGAAAAACGCTCCTCCTTCAAATCGTTCAATCGTGTAATAAGTTTCAGAGTCAAACTTCACAATGTGGAGTGTGTCATCAGCAAAAAAATCGAGTTGCACCAGCTAAGAGTGCAGATGCAGCAAAACAATAGTCGAAGTATCATAGATGTATGTTATTAGAAGTTTACGATCATAGAACGAAGTATGAGTTTCCAATTCTATTTATAATTAAACAAGCACTACATCATGAGAGGATAGAGTTCCCATGGCGTAGTGTAGAGGCGTAGTGTAGAATAGTAGTAAAAAGTAGAACTCAATTACAACGAAGGAAAAATGCGCTTTCTAGGAATGCTAAAAGGTTCCCCATCATCTATTACCAAACGGTTGGCTTCGATTTTCCCTTTGTATATATGGGTGGTCACATGAGGGTTTTCCACATTCTTGTATCCAAAGGGGGATGCCCATGCGCTGCGCTGTAGCCTCCTCCTTGCAATATAATGGAACTGGGTAGTCAAATTCTACCCCTGCTTCGACTGTAAAAGACAAGGAATCCTGTTTAACAATGATGTTTTGCAAAGGACGAATCTCATAACCAGGAAGGTATCCCTCTCTAGCTACATAAAACTCATCCGTTGTAGCATTTAAGCACCCATGCAGTCCTTGTGCATCCTGCCAAAAGATGAGATAGCAACGGTCTTCCGTTCCTGTGGGATAGGTGAGTTGCTCTTCATAGATGTAGGTCTGCTGAGTCTGAGGAAGCAGAACTTCGGATTGGGCACTAGCAGAAAGTGTAGCCCAACTCAAGGAAATAAATAAAAAGAGTTTTTTCATGGATTTATGTGTTGAAGATGTTTTAGGTTATTGGTGGGCTCTGGTAAGCCCTTTTTTCGGGTCCCTCCCTATTCGTGTTCAGCGATGAAGTGGGGGAGTGTCGCTTTTCTACGCCGGAGGGTGCAATTCTCTTTTTATATTTATATGGGGAGGCGCAACACCCTTCTTAAAGGTTGAGGCAGAGGGTGGTGTGTCTTGACCACAAAAGTACAAAGTTCGTGGGAATCTTCCAAAGAGGAAGGGATTTTTTTGTAGACTCTTTTGGGGGAGTGCAAAATGTCTGACGGTTTTTATTCTCCAAATAAGAGCCTTTCCGTGACAGGATGGAAGATAAAGACAGGTTATCTCGCCTTCGAAAGGGGGGATGACAAAGAAAAGAGAGATTTTTTCTTGTTATCTTGCGAGAATCTGTTTATTTTGGAATTTACCTCCCAAAGGAAAAAGGGTGTTTTCGTTCTATTCGTTAGTCGTTCAACATGCTCGTTGGTGCCTTGAGGTGCATTCCGATAAAAAAAAACAGAATCTTTTTCTGGTTCAAAAAAAACTACTAACTTTGCAAATTATATATTTCTTTTTATCTCGTTCTTCAATGGGTTTCTTGGTAGAAGCTGGAGCCCACTGTTTAATCCATTTTCCAAAAACAACATTTAAACTCAGATTAATATTAGGAAAAGAATAACCCCGTCGATTCTTCCTCTTTTGTAGTAAGGAAGATTAGTTCACTTAGTTCTACTGTCGTAATGACAGACTTAATATCTTAAAATGAAACGTTATGAGCAATAAAGATTCTAATCAACAAAACAATGAATTTGATCCGTATAAACAAGCGTCTGATCCTGAGTATGTAGTTGTAGAACCTCATAGCAGACAAGGGAATGTAGCCTTAGCTGCTATAGCAGGACTTGTTTCTTGTATATTGGTTGCTACTGTGTGGGCATTCATTTGTATAGTTGCAGAAAGGCAATGGGTATGGATGGGAATTGTTGCTGGGTTTGTTGTAGGATGGTGTGTCAGAGTTGTTAGTGGAGGCAATAACGCAATAATTGGATTTTTCGGAGCCTTTTTTGCTTTGTTATCCTGCCTTATGGGGGACTTTTTTTACAAACTTAGGTTTCCTTGCGCAAGAAGAAGGAGTTGAATTTCTGGATGCTTTGATGCAGTTTGACTATAAGTATTTATTTGACCTTCTCTTTGTGGACTTCGATTTCTTTAGTGGGGTAGTTTACTTTATAGCAATTATAGAAGGCTTTTCTATCGGTATGGGGAAAAGTGGTGATGAAAAAGAGTAGCAGGGTCTGAAAGGCAATATAGGTGGCATACTTATATCGTTAAAGTCTTAGAATAGTCCTTGGTACTGTCTATATGGCTTTAATGTTTTATCGAAAGTCCGCATTAGCAACTCGATCTAATGCGGACTTTTTGTGAAATCATATAAGCTTTATTGATAACAAACTGGTTGCATACTAGACTTGTAACAAAGTTTTAAAGTGCTTCTTATTTTGGGGATGTGAAAAACAACGGGAATTATAGCAGTTTGCCCATTTGTGAATAATTCTCCCCACAGTCTGATTGATAAATCAAACAGTGGGGAGATTTCACTTATTATGCTGTAAAAAGAGGCTAACACAGTTCTTAGGTTTTAAGTGGAAATATCTAATTCAATTACGACAATCTACCATAATAGTGCCTAATTGGCATCGATATACCTTTTGAACTCGTTCGTCTCCTGTATAATGAGATTCTAATGCACTTCTTAGTTTTTCATATTCTTCATCATCGGCTGCATGTTCAATCCGTACGTTGATTAAACGTCCCATTGGGAAAACCTTGAATTCTCTATTGTTCGTGTACTGTGTGTATTTAGCACCTCCTATTAGACCATAGCTTTGATACGTTGTTTGGAGTTCTTCTACAAAATAGTCTGTAATTTCGAAGACCTCACGATACTTTGGGTCCTCGCAGCTGCACAAGCTGAAAAGTCCCAATACACAAATAAAGAGGGTGATATAAATCTTTTTCATAATCAGATGATGTTTTAGGTCGAACTAATGTGTGAAAGATTTGCGTTTAGCGTGAAAAGTAATAGATTTGATAGTAGTGGTAAATAGGTAAATATAAGAAGGGGGAGAGCGTACTAGGCTATTTTACGCTTTGTGATACATCGTGTTTATACCTTACAAAGATACAAAATAAAATTATATAACAATGAGGAGAATCGTTTTTTTAGGCCTTTTATTTTGATTGTATCCCCCTTTTCTCTCACACAAAACAAAACGGCAACGCAGTCGAAACCGCATTGCCGAGCATAAAAAAACAATAAGAAGTCGGAACTTGAGCCGTGGGCTACGAGTTCCGTTCGGAGTCTATCCTAGGTATTTGAGCAAGATGCTCACGTTGGCCTCTTCGCGCAAGCGACGCAAAGCACGCTCCTTGATTTGACGCACACGTTCACGGGTGAGATTGAGTGTAGTTGCCACTTCTTCAGCCGTCATTTCCGTGCGACCGATGCCGAAGAGCATTTTCACCACGCTGCACTCACGCTCAGAGAGCACTTGAAGGGCGGTGTCGATGTCGGTGGACAGCGATTCGCGCTCCATACTGTTGTCGGTGCCGGGTGCTCCTTCATCGGTCATGATGTCGATCATGGAGTTCGTTTCGTCGTCTTGGAAGGGTGCGTCCACACTCACCTTCTTACCGCCAGCATTGAGGCTGTCTTTGATGCGGTCGAGGTCGGTGTCGAGCAGTTCGGCCAATTCTTCTGCAGAAGGACGACGTTGGTAGAGCTGTTCAAACTCTGTGGTGGCACGACCAATCTTGGCCTGCAAACCCACTTGATTGAGAGGCATGCGCACGATGCGGCTTTGCTCACTAATCGCTTGGAGAATGCTTTGACGAATCCACCATACAGCATAAGAGATGAACTTAAAACCACGCGTCTCGTCGAACTTCTGGGCAGCTTTCATCAAGCCGATGTTGCCTTCGTCGATGAGGTCGTTGAGCGACATCCCCTGATTTTGGTACTGCTTGGCTACGGACACTACAAAGCGCAGGTTGGCTTTTACCAAACGCTCAAGAGCAGCTTGGTCGCCATGGCGAATGCGCTGTGCGAGTTCCACCTCCTCATCCATGGAGAGGAGTTCAAGACGACCAATCTCGGTGAGATATTTGTCGATAGCGGCATCACCACGGTTGGTAATACCCTGAGAAATTTTTAGTTGTCGCATAACGAACGGGGAAATATTGAATGATTTTCATGACAATGAGCCGCAACCAACATGGCTCTGTTTGTACTTTGCCATGGCGGATGCGCCCACGCAGGTACAAATATACTACATTCTTTGCGATATATCAAAGAATGTCGTAATAAAACGCGAGAATTAAAGATGTTATAAAGATTTTGCTGACTTTACTTGTCAGATTCTGCATTTTGTGATAACTTTGAACTCTAAAAGCGAACAAAGACAGCAGATTCTTCTTTCCACTGTTGGGGAGAGCCGTCCGCATTGGCGCTTTCTTCTCTCCAAAGAAGCCTTTGCGCTCCCAACGTCAAGTCCATCATCACTAGCCATCTCCTTACGATCATGAACGACTATATGCAAAAACTAGACAAAACGGTCGACGAAATGTTCGAGCGTTTGTCATTGAGATTCCCTGCCGACGACATGATTCGCCTGCGTCAAGCCTATACCCTTGCCAAAGAAGCACACGAAGGGCAGAAGCGCGCGGCTGGAGACCCCTATATCATGCACCCCGTGGCGGTGGCGCGCATTGTGGCTGAGGAGTTTATGCTCGATGCCAACTCCATTGTGGCGGCTTTTCTCCACGATGTGGTGGAAGACACTCCCTATACCATCGAAGACATCCGTGAGCGCTTCGGTGACGACGTGGCATTTCTGGTCAAGGTGGTGACCAAACCCAGCAAAATCGCAGGCGCAGCCCCCGATGTGCGCAAGCAAGAGAACAATTTCCGCCAGCTCCTCGACTCCTTGCGCCACGACATCCGCGCCGTCTTTGTCAAGTTGGCAGACCGCTTGCACAATATGCGCACACTCGGCTCTATGCTCCCCGAAAAACAAATGAAAATCGGTGGTGAAACTGACTTTTTCTACGCCCCCTTTGCCAATCGCTTGGGACTGCACAACCTGCGCCGAGAGCTCGAAAATCTGTCCTTTCGTTTCAGATGTCCCGATCGCTATGAGCGATTGCAGCAACTCCTCGAGCAAGACATCGAGCAACACCGCGAAGAACTCTTGAAGTTTACTACGCGCATCGAACAACTATTGGCAGAAAAAGACCTGCACGTACGCACCGAAGTGCGCTACCGCCTGCCCTACAGCATCGACACCCGCATGCGCAAGTCGGGACGCGATTTTCACCACATCGACCATCGCTATGTGATTCGTGTCATCTACGACCGCAAGCGGCTTAACGAAGTGGACAAAATGCGTACCGACAAGGCCATCTGCCTGCGCATCTACGGCGTGCTCACCAATCATTTTCAAGAGAAAGTGGGCAGTTCCATCAATTACATCGATGTGCCCAAAGAGAATGGCTATCAATCCTATCACGTGCAGCTGCTCAGCGGATGCGGACGCTGGGACGAAATCCACATTTCCTCCGAAGAAATGGTGACGCGCACCAAACTCGGGCTCATCGTGGATCGCATCGAAACCCACCGCAACCATGAGCATGGTGGCGGGGTCAATCAACTCTTGAGCAAGTCGGACCGCCAGTGGATTGACAAATTTTGCGTCCAACTCCAGCAAATCGCCGAGAGCGACGGCGATGACGACTTCATGGAAGGTGTGGCAGCAAGCCTTTATAGCGAAGACATCACCGTCTATGACGCTGACGGCACCCCCGTGCGCCTGCCCCAGCAAGCCACTGCCCTCGATTTCGCCTTTGAGCGCAATGTGGGCAAACACGCACAATATGCCCGCATCGATGGCAAACTTGCCTCTCTTCCCACCGTGCTCACCCATGGATGTTGCGTAGAAATCGGCACCCATCCGCAAGCGCATCCGCTGCCCGAGTGGGAAAGGTCGTCACCACCTATCGCGCCAAGAGCTATCTGTCGCGCTATTTTCGCCATGTTCACACCGAAGCTCCCCATCGTTGTCCCATTTGTCAGCCCCTGCCAGGGCAAGAAGTCATCGGTTTCACCAACGAAGCTCAAGGCGATGGCAGAGTCGTCATCCATCGTCGCGACTGTCGCCGCGCCATCAGTCTGTCGGCACAGCGCGGAGATGCCATTGTCAATGTCGATTTCCCCGTCACCGACTACACTTACGAAGTGCGCACCCACCTGCGGGCTATCGATCGCTTTGGACTCCTCAGCGACATCACCGAATGCCTCACGCAAGGGCTCCAGCTCAATCTCTATCGCATTGAGATGGAAACGCGCGACAACATCGTGGAGTGTATGTTGCACTATGCCGTGCACTCTGCCGAAGAGCTCCGCACCGCCGTGCGATTCTTGAGCGTCATCGAGGGGGTGGACGAAGTGTTGAAGGCATAATCCCCCGCCATTGCTCTCATCCTCTGCCTATTCACGGAGAATTCTCTAGCAGAGTAGGCAATGTTGGGCAGGGTAGTGCAATTTTCCACTGGATAACAACCCTGCGCCCCAACGCTGTGTCCCTATTGGCTCTCTATTTTATCGCCACATTTCCTCGGATAACACCTCGTCTTTCAAGCGCATTAAAGCCCCAAAATCGTGGGACCCACCGACGAAGGGCAACAATGCTCCCACCCTTCCTGAAGAAACTGCCACCTTGGCTTTGCTCCATGCCACATCGTGGCGTGTGGCAAGGAAAAACCGAAAGCCTTCTTCGCATTTCTTGTGATAGAAAAATGGGCTATTTCAAAATAAAACACTACTTTTGCAGCCGTTAAAAAGCGAATGCACCTCATCAGACGCGCAGCCACCTGCTGAAAAAGCCCTGAAAGAGTGCCGCAGTGTCGCCGCTTCTTCGCCTCATTTACAGAGGGAAAAAGAAGGCATACACCGCAAGTTCGCGCTAATTCTCACCCAAATGGACGACTATCATTCGGAAACGTATCACATCTTGTTTGGTTAGGATGGAGCAAGGCTTTCTTCCTACCCACACCCCCTTTTTGCAATAAAGAAGAAAGCCCGTTATGCTCACATATTGGAACTACAACCGAGGTCTGCGCACGCAAGACGAATGGTCTCCCAACTGCTGGATCCAGGCCACATGCCCCACTCCTGAAGACGAAGAATACCTCACTCAAACGCTCAAAGTGCCCGACTACTTCCTCGATGACATTCGAGACAAGGACGAACGTGCACGCTACGATTACGACGAAGGGTGGATGCTCATCATCCTCCGTATTCCCTACCAAAAGGAAGAGCAAAGTCGCACACCACACACCACCATCCCCATGGGATTGATTCTCAACAAAGACATTTGTTTGACCGTGTGCCACTTCGAAACTAACATGATGTTGGACTTCGTGTCGTATCAACAAAAGCGAAATCTCGGTTTCACCGACTCCGTAGACTTCGTGTTCCGCCTCTTCCTCTCCAGTGCTGTGTGGTATCTGAAGCGACTCAAACAAATCAGCACCATCATTGATGCTGCCAAGCGCGACTTAGATCGACCCATCAACAATGCCGATTTGATCAATCTCTCTCGACTGCAAGACTCGCTCACCTACTTTGCCACCTCCATCCGTGGCAATGAAATGCTCCTCTCCAAGTTGAAATTCAAGTTGCCCGTCGACGAACTCGATGCCGACATGATTGAAGACGTAAATATTGAGATGAGTCAGGCACGCGAAACCACCAACATCTACACCAACATCTTGGAGTCGACCATCGACACCTATGCGGCGATCATCAACAACAACATGAGCCAGACGATGAAAACCATGACTTCTGTCAGCATCATCCTCATGTTCCCCACGCTCATCGCCAGCATCTTCGGGATGAACCTCCTCAACGGCATGGAACATTGGGTCTGGGGATTCCCACTCACCATCGGAGCCTCCATCTTCGTCACTTGGCTCTTCATCTGGTATTTCCGCCGCATCAATTGGATTTAATCCGTATTCTTAAAAGACATCTCGGAGATTGCTCAAAAGAATCTCCGAGATTTTTTTGTTTTTCTCCCACGATTTACGAAAAAAACTCCTAACGTTTTAGGCCGTTATCCACGTGATTTTGAGGGAATGTCGCCCTGTATCGTCACGAAAACTCCGCCCTTGCACTTGCAGCACTTGTGCAGCAATAGGCGAGAAAAGGAGAGGCATTTCGAGAAATAAAACATACAATTCATAGAAAATTAGACTATTTAGCGCAGATTTTGGCAAAAAGATTTGGATATTCCTATCTTTTTGCCGTTATTTGCAGTCTAGAATTGTCAAATAATGAGGAGACACTAAGGTGTCGCCCTCACACACGTCAATTTTGTTTAACATCTCTCACCCACAAATCGACACTCCCCCAATGAGTGAACACGTAGATCCTCAGCTCCAAGTAGCTGCCACTGAACACGTCGCAAACGACGCTGCAAGTAACGCACCATTGACTTCACCCGAAGCGGTGATTGCGCAACTCAAACTCCTGTTGGAACAACCCGATAACGCTGACCGCAACGCACTCGATGCCTGCCGCAGTGCTTACTATCGCCTTCACAACGAGGCGGTGGCAAAGGCACGCGAACAATTCTTGGCAGAAGGCGGCGAAGAAGCGGACTTTGTGGCACCCGAACAGCCCCTAGAAGCTGAATACAAGCAGCTCTTGGCCAATATCAAGGTGCGCCGTGCAGAAATGGCTGAAAAAGCTGAAGCTGAACGCCAAGCAAATTTGGCGCGAAAGCTCGCTATCATCGAGCAAATCAAAGGTTTTGCCGCAGACGCTGAGCAGATCGACAAAAACTACGATACTTTCAAAGCACTCCAAGCCGAGTGGAAGGAAATTGGCGCCATCCCTGCCGAACACGTCACCGACACTTGGAAAAACTACCACCACTATGTGGAGCAGTGCTACGACCTCTTGCGCATCAATCATGAGATGCGCGAATATGACTTCAAGAAGAACCTGGAGATTAAGACGCGCATCTGCGAAGCCGCTGAGAAGCTCACCGAGCAAGAAGATGTGATTAGCGCCTTCCACCAATTGCAACAACTGCACGCTGAGTTCCGCGAAACCGGTCCTGTAGCTAAGGAATTGCGCGATGAGGTGTGGAATCGTTTCAAGACGGCTTCCACCACCATCAACAAGCGTCACCAAGATTTCTTCCTTGCCCAAAAACAACAAGAAGAAGACAACCTCCTCCGCAAGACTGCACTCTGCGAACGTGTGGAGGCGATTGATTTGACGGCTCTCCACACCATGAACGATTGGGAAGCACAGTCTAAGGAAATCGTGGCACTCCAAGCCGAGTGGAAGACCGTGAGCTATGCACCTCGCAAAGCCAACCAACAAATCTTCGACCGCTTCCGTGCCGCTTGCGACCTCTTCTTCACCGCTAAGTCTAAGTTCTACAAGGAAGTGCGCGAAACCCTCGCTGCCAACTTGGCAAAGAAGACTGCCCTCTGCGAAAAGGCGGAACAGCTGAGCGAGAGCACTGACTGGGCGGCTACCACCAAGGCGCTTGTGGAGTTGCAAGCCGAATGGAAGACCATCGGTGCGGTGGCGCACAAGGCGAGTGATGCCATCTGGAAGCGTTTCAACACCGCTTGCAATGCTTTCTTCGATCGCAAAAAGACGGCTAATGCCAGCGGTAACGAAGAAGAAGTGGCAAACTTGGCTAAGAAGCAAGACATCATCGCTCGTTTGGAACAACTCATTGCCGAGGGCAGCGAAAAGCTCCACGATGCGGTCAAAGCCCTCCAAGCCGAATGGAACGAAGTGGGTCACGTGCCTTTCAAAAAGAAGGAAAAAGTCTATCGCGCCTATCGCAAGGCGTGCGACACCCTCTACGCGACTTTGCACGAACAAGCTGGACGTCGTCGCATCGACAATCTCACTCGTCGTGTAGCTGCACAAGGCGGCAACGAGCGCCAGCGTCTCCAACGTGCCTATGATGAAAAGAAGGCGGAGATTGCTACCTACGAAACCAACCTTTCGTTCCTCACCACTAAGTCCAAGTCTGGATCTTCGTTCGTGGCAGACGTAGAGCGTCGCATCGAACTCCTCAAGAAAGATCTCACGCTCTTGGCTGAAAGATTGCCCAACTCGGAGAATAACCCTTGTCATGCGCATACGTCTTCGGTGCACCATCCCTGCACTGAATAGCATGCGACAGCGGAATGGACTAATTTCTCCCATGATCATAAACCTACCACCAAGAAGACGCACCCACTAAGCCCTAGTGCGGTGGTCTTCTTTGTTGGTCCACTTGTTGAATACTCAATATTACACAAACAACAATGCAAAAGAAAACTTATTCAAGTCCCGAAATCCAAACCATCACCATGCTCACTGAGGGCATGATTGCCGTAAGCGGAGAAAAGCAGCCTGAAAATCCTGTAGGTGGAACGAAAGATGGAGACATTGAGGACGATATGCCTCTGAAGTCTCGTCAAAAGGATCTGGACAACAACTCTATTTGGGACTAAATAAGACACCCTCTTTTACCCGTTGCTCTGTGCGGTTCAGGGCAGATTGGAGCCAGTTGCGTGCTTTTCTCTCGCTTGTCACACCCCCATCGCAGGAGGTTGTTCCCGACAAGATAAGGAGGGTGAAGCCCTTCACTCCCACTGCATAGCCCTATCTTCCCTTTCCATACTGGCATTTTTAAAGCTATTGCCCAGAACAGTGAAGGGGCAAGGACGTCTTACGCATGAGCGCGGCTTGTTCACCATTTGCTTCGTGCCGACAGTGCCTCACGGTTTGCTGTCGGCACGGAGCTTTTGCCTTTTCTCTCACATCGTCTTTCCTGCGGTGAACCCTCATCGCCACTTCTCTCTCTTTGGCTTATGCCTGTCATTCCCATTTCCTCCCCTCCAACATCCCGGAGTTGAGGTCTTCACCTCCCTCACCGAAGCCCAACTGCGCAATCGGCTTGATCCCTCACAAGGCATCTTCATTGCCGAAAGTCCCAAAGTCATCCACGTAGCTCTCGATGCAGGTTATGTGCCTTTGGCATTGCTCTGCGAAGAACGCCACATCACGGGCGATGCAGCGAGCCTTATCGAACGCTGTGGCGACATTCCCGTCTACACTGGCGAACGTGAACTCCTGGCTTCTCTCACGGGCTATACCCTCACCCGCGGAGTGCTCTGTGCCATGCGACGTCCAGCTCCGCCCACCCTCGAAACGGTGCTCCACAACACTCAGCGCATTGTCGTGATAGATGGGGTAGTGGACACCACCAACATCGGTGCCATCTTCCGTTCTGCCGCAGCTTTGGGCGTAGATGCTGTGTTACTCACCCCAAGTTCGTGCGACCCCCTCAATCGCCGCTCCATCCGCGTGTCCATGGGAAGTACCTTCCTCGTGCCTTGGACGTGGGTCACACCGCCCCTCACCTGCCTCCACGACTATGGGTTCACCACAGCCGCCATGGCACTCACCGACGACTCTCTCGCACTGGGCGACCCTCGTTTGCACCAATACGACCGCTTAGCTCTCATCATGGGCACCGAGGGCGATGGACTCTCTGCGCAGACCATTGCCGAAGCCGACCTTGTGGTGCGCATCCCCATGTCGCATCAGGTGGACTCCCTCAATGTTGCTGCTGCAGCGGCTGTTGCCTTCTGGGAGCTCCGCAAGCGATAAGCTCCTACCGCGAATATTGAGGGTGAACCCCATCTTTCTGTTGGTCTACTGCGAAGCTAAGCCCACACAACGTGGGAGCTTTGAGAAAGTATCACGGCATTTCAGAGCAGACTACACGCAAAAAAAAAGTCCGCATCAACACAAACTAATGTGCTGATGCGGACTTTTTGAGTATGATAAGGAGATTCGCTGAACATCCTATCTCGAAAGGCGGAAGAGCAGCCCCAAAGAGGGATGAATCATCGCAAGCAGAAGGACAGGAATCTCACGAGCGCGAAGAAGAAAAGGGAGAGGAATGGGGAGAAAAGGCAGATTATTCCGCCGTAATCTCACCGGGGAGGGGCAAGGGGCGCCATCCTTCACCATAAGCAGCGTGAGCATCGCTCACCACTACGAAGGCATTGGGATCCACTTCCTGAATCTTCAACTTCACTGCGGGAATCTCTTTGTTAGATACCACCAAGAAGAGCATTTCTTTGTCGTCGTTGCTGTAAAGACCGCTACTCTTGATGCGTGTAGCTGAGCGGTCGAGTGTTTGAAGGATAAATTGGCGAAACTCTTCGTTGGGCTTGTTCGACACGACGAAGACGAGCTTGTCATCTTGTGCACCATTGATCACATAAGCGATGGTTTTCGATGAAACGAAGATCGCAATGAGCGAATAGAAGGAGAGATGCCATGACGGTCCACTTGCGCCAGCATCCACGTGGCCAAGTCCAAGTCCGAAGACCAAGAGACCAGAGAGCACCACCACAGCATCGCAGATGAGGATACCATTGGAGAAGCGGATATTGAGATATTTCTGCAAGAACATCGCCACGATGTCCGTGCCGCCTGTGGTGGCTTGTTGGCGCACTACCAGACCGCAACCCAATCCGATGGTGGCAGCCCCGATGATGGTGGTGAGCATGAGATGATCACTCATGTTGATCACCCCGCCAAAGAGCTGAGTGGGATCAAGTGCCTTCATGGCAGCGGCATTGGGATAGGCTATCCAGTCGAGCAAGTTCATCACCAAAGGTGACATCATCGCAGCAAAGATGGTGCGAGAACCGATTTTAGATCCTAAAAATATGGCGGAAAGGGTGAGCAAGGGGACATCGAAAAACCAACCGAACGTGCCGACTTGGATGCTAGGGAAGAGGCTGTGCAAAACAATACCAGCGCCATACACACCTCCTGGGACGATGTGATAGGGGTTGATGAAGAAGACGAAGCCGGAGCACATGATCGTCACACCAACCACGATATAAACCCATGTGAGCCACCATTGAAGATGAGTGGCGGGTTCGTACCATTTTGGTTTTTGTGAGTTGAGAGAGTTGGAAATAGCGGTCATAATTTCAATGTTAGCCCTTGGGGGCAGTAAAGTCTAGGTGCAAAGTTACGAAACCTAACCGAGATGATTACGCTTTGCGGATAGTTTTTTGATAATTATACACAAGAAAACCACCCAAACAAATTGGGTGGTTAAGGCGGAGAGCCGAAAACGAGACTCGAACTCGTGACCTACGCATTACGAATGCGTCGCTCTACCAACTGAGCTATTCCGGCTTTCACAGTGCTCCTTGCGGAGATTGCGGTGCAAAGTTAGTGCGTTTTTGCCGAATCTCCAAATGTTTTTCTTGAAAAATCGCACAAAAAGACAGGATTTTCCTTCTGTGTCAGAGGTGGTGACTAGTCCCAATCACAGCGCACAAAAGCTGGGGACGGTGGTGGCTTTGCACGACAAATGCTGCCCCTCTTTCAGGGGTGTTTTTTCCTTTAGGCTGGCTCCGTCACCGCAGGGGCAGTGATGATGCTGCGCACCACGAGGGTTTCTTTGTCGCCTTCTGAGGGACGCACACGTCGGATTTCAAAAGCCCAACGGTCGTTGTCGAGCGCATCGGCATAGACGCGGAGTTCGTCGTCGGCATAGGCTTCCAGTCCATAAGAAATCTCGATGCGTTTCACCTCGTGTGTGGTGTGCCACTGCTTGGAGAAGGTGTCGAGCAGGAGGGTGATGTAGCGAATAGAATTGACGTGTCCGTTGATGTCGAGATCGCTAAGGCTGCACGATGCACCAAAACTGGAGTTTCGCTCTTCACTCTTGCGCGGGCTGCTCCTGCGATGGGCACATCTTCGGGGTGGAGAGCTCCAGAGAATCCTCCGTCGGGCAGGTTTTCCAGATTCACAGGTTGGCGCGTGTCGTAGTCGATGAGTGCCCAGGTGCTGTGGCCATAACCCACCGTTTCGCCCTGCGCATTTTGCATCGCATAGAGACGATCGGTGAATTGGCGGAATATCTTGTTGACCCATGTGGAGAGGGTGTAGGCTTCTCCTGTGCGGGGCATCTGGTTGATTTCTATCACCAAGCGCGAAAGCACCCATCCGCGGTGGTGCTGGTTCATGTAGGTGTAGCCAAATCCATGGGATTCGGCATGGAGGGTGGACACTCGGAGCAGGAGATTGCCCAAGGTGCTCCACGCTAGTTTGCCGGTGAAGTCTTCCTGAAAGGGTTCTACCGTGTAGGGATAAAATAGGCGAGGGGACATATTGTAGACGTTAGACGTTAGAGATTAGACGTTAGACTTTAGACGTTAGAGAGGAGAAAGGAGTTGTAGGCTCATTACGTTGGAGCTTTCTCGAAAAATGTTGGAGCTTTCTCGAAAAACGTTGGAGATTTTCTGAAAAACGTTGGAGATTTTCCGAAAAACGTTGGAGATTTTTGGGGGACCCTATAATGTTCTGATCTTTTGGGGGTTATGAATGTCTGGGAAATTTCAGAAAAGTTTGAAGGCGAGGAACGAACAAAGGGGGATTTGAGTGGGACGTTCGTGAGGTGGGGGAAGGAAATAAAGCCCGTTTGGGAGGGACAAGGCTACGAAAAAAAAGAAGTCTGTTCGGAGAAAGGGAGGGAGCAGCGCACGTTTTGCAGAGCAAGAACTTTTTGTGCTAAAGAATAATGCGTAAATTTGCACTACACATGAGCACCCCTCTAGTTGATAATGCTCCGATGTGAGCTGGTGGAGTCGACACCTTAATGCTTTGGAGTCGACACCTAAGCAATAGAGTGGTGCAAGTTTACAGTTTTTACTATGTCAATTCCCTATCAAAAGACTTACGACCGCGCAGTGATTCAAGAACTCGTGGTGTGGTTCGCGAACGCTTCGACCGCTTGCCCCAACGCATCCAGTTGCGACCCGGCATGGTGATACCCGATGTCAAAGTGATGGTGCGCAACTATCTCGATGTGGTGCAGATGCACTACGAAAATCCCACCTATGGCGCGCAAGTGCACCACCTTTTTGAGGTACGCGATTGCCTCTTGGCTGAGGGATTTGAATAAAACGCGGCAGGGTTAGAGCATAGCACTGCTGTGGGCTATTCCCCCAAATCGAGATACCCATTCATCACCACATAGATGATGATGTCGGACAAGGCGTGAGCCCCGAGTTTGGTCATGATATTTTTGCGGTGCGTGATGACCGTTGTCATGCTAATGTTGAGACGATCTGCCACCTCCTTGTTGATGAGCCCTTTCGCCAAGAGCGTAGCCACTTCGATTTCTCGCAAGGTGAGTGGTTGTCGCTCCTCTTCGTTGTGGTTGCTCCACAAGGCTTCGAGTTCTGCTTTCGAGGCACGTGGGCGATGTTGTCCATGGCCGTGTCCATGACTGTGGAGCTGCAGCAAATCGGTCACCACCTCTTCTTCCGAACGACACACATTGAGCATCAACACCCCCGGCACAGGAGGCAGGTTTTCACCATTGGTCAAGACGATCGTTTGGAAGGGACGCTGACGAAAGAAGGACGAATGCTCAAAATAGATGCGTGCCGACACGAAGAAGTGCGCATACTGATTGGGCTGACTCTCTATGAGTGCTTCGTAGCTTTCGAAGGTGTCGATGGTGCCGATGGGAATGAGGCGTTGCAGCAATCCCTGCAAACCACGACACGCCAACACGTTGTTGTCAATTACCGCCATGCGGAGAGGCTTATCCCCCATAGTCATTGCCTTGCCTTGACCTGTCATAGAGGGGTGTCCTCCGTGTGGTGAAGGAGAGTTTCCGTGGTGCGGAGCATCAAGGACGGGATGGGATGGGGTAACTTCGTTGGGAGATGTCATGTCTTGCAAATTTGGGGGAGACAGAAGAGCGTACTTCTGACCGAGGTTGTCTGCAAATTTAATCAATACCTAGCAAAAAAGCCGTACTTTTGCAGGAAAAATCCCTCGTTTTTCTCATTTTAGGTAGGTTTTAGTCCCCAAAAATACGGCATCAAAACACTGAATATGGCAAATGTAGAGCGCGAATTGGCGCACAAAATTATAGAGCACACCCACACCAACCTCTTTCTCACGGGCCGCGCTGGCACGGGAAAGACGACATTTTTGCGTCAGCTTCGCGAGGAGTCGCACAAGCGCATGGTGGTGCTCGCGCCCACGGGCATCGCTGCCATCAATGCCGGAGGAAGTGACCATTCACTCTTTCCTCCAACTGCCCTTCGGCATGTACATCCCCGGAAGCCGATTTTCCAATGAGCAATTCCGATTTTCCAACCGAAAGCGCAAGTTGATCCGTTCGCTCGACCTCATCGTCATCGACGAAATCTCCATGGTGCGTGCCGATCTCTTGGATTGCATGGATGCTGCGCTCCGTCGATTGCGCACCGACCCTCGACCTTTCGGGGGAGTGCAGCTCTTGATGATTGGCGACCTTCAGCAGTTGCCCCCTGTGGTGCGCGAGGAAGATCGTGAAACCCTCATGAAATACTACGACTCGGAGTTTTTCTTTTCGAGCCGTGCGCTGAAGCAAACGCCTTTTGTCACCATCGAACTGCAAAAGGTGTATCGACAAACCGACCAAGAATTCCTAGCACTCCTCAACGCCGTTCGTGATAATCGGGCAGACGACCGCACGCTCCAGCTGCTCAATACGCGCTACCTGCCCAATTTCAAGGCTTCGGGAGCCACCTATGTGCGACTCGTGACTCACAATCACCAAGCCGACCACATCAATGCACAAGAGATGGCGCAACTGGCAGCGACAGAAAAAGATTTTCGCGCCACGGTCGAAGGCACTTTCCCTGAGGGCTCCTATCCCGCTGCCGAGGTGCTGACCCTCAAACGTGGAGCGCAGGTAATGTTCATTAAGAACGATAGTTCGGGCGAACACCGCTATTATAATGGTATGTTGGGCGAAATCACCGACATCTCCGACAACACGGTGACGGTGCGTCCCAACGATTCGGCAGAAGAGATAGAAGTGGGCATGGAGACTTGGCAAAACAGCCGCTTCACGCTCAACGAAAAGACCAACGAAATCGAGGAGGTTGTGGACGGCACTTTCAAGCAAATCCCCCTCCGCTTGGCGTGGGCCATCACGGTGCACAAGAGTCAGGGGTTGACCTTCGAGCGCGCCATCATCGACGTGCAGAGTGCTTTCTCTCATGGTCAGGCGTATGTGGCACTCTCGCGCTGCAAAAACCCTAGAGGGAATGGTGCTTTCGGCACCGATACCGCGAAGCCATCATTCAGGATGCTTCGGTGGTGCAATTTTCTCATGCCATGGCGGAGCAAGTGCCCAACGAAACGGAGGTAGCTGCCATGGAGCGCAACTATTTCTTTGCTCTCATGACCGAACTCTTCGATTTTTGGTCAGTTGCTCATCCTCTTCGACGCACTTTTGCGCTTATTGCAGGAGCATTTCTACAAGCGTATCCCTGCCACGCTTCAAGATTGTCAAAATCAACGCCTACTCCTCCAACAAAAGATGGTGGCTGTGGCACTGAAATTCCGTCCGCAGTTTGAAACCCTCATCGCGCTGCACGACGACTACGCCACCAACGAGCACTTGGCTGAGCGAGTGGAGAAGGGCGCACGCTATTTTCTCACGGAGGTCAAGGCGATGCAGCACTTTATGCACCAACTTTCGGTGCCTACGGAGAATAAAACGGTGGGCACACGAGTGATGAACACCATCAAAGATATTAAAGATTTGCTCCATCTCAAGAAGCGTTTGCTCACCGAAGTGGCTTTGGAAGGATTCTCAGTGGTGAAATATCAGCAGGTGCGTGCCATTGCCAGCATCGAAGAGCCCGATGCACCGCAGACGGAAACCAAACGTCGCAAGCGCAAATCGGACAACTAATCCTGTGCGTGGGAGCATCTTGACCTGAAAATGCCAACCACTGCAAACAAACCAGACACAGCAAGGAAAAAAACATCGCTTTGCTGTGTCTTTTTTTTGTCGCCCCCGCCAAAACTTCCTAACTTTGCACTAAGAACAATGGGCGGGATGCTCCTATTTTCCCTGAACACAGAGAAATGCTAGGTTTGCACGCTCCATACATAGGCACAACTATCTAAGTTAATCCAAAGAACACAATTGTTATGGCACTTAAAATCGCATTTTTCGACAGTCATTCCTACGACGAAACTTCTTTTGTAGCCACCAACGCTGACTATGGTTTCGACATCCTGTACTACAAAGAGCACCTTTCGCTCAAGACAGTGCCCCTAGCTAAGGGTGCGGATGTGGTGTGCATCTTTGTCAATGCAGAATGCAACGCCCAAGTAATCGACAAATTGGTGGAGTATGGTGTGAAACTCATCGCACTGCGCTGCGCCGGATTCAACAATGTGGACCTCAAGGCCGCCAAGGGTCGCATCGATGTGGTGCACGTGCCTGCCTACTCTCCCTATGCTGTGGCAGAATATGCCGTAGCACTCATGCTGAGTCTCAACCGCAAGATTTATCGTGCTGTTAACCGCACGCGCGAAGGTAACTTCCGTTTGAAAGGACTCTTGGGCTTCGACATGAATGGTCGCACGGTAGGTCTCATCGGTATGGGGAAGATTGCGAAGGTGCTCATCAAAATTCTCCATGGTTTTGGCATGCGTATCATGGCTTATGACCTTTATCCTGACCACGATTTTGCGAAGCAATATGGGGTGGAAGTCGTAGACCTCGACACGCTCTACGCCAATGCCGACATCATCTCCCTCCACTGCCCACTCACGCCTGAGACCAAGCACATCATCAATGCCGAGAGCATCGCTAAGATGAAGAAGGGTGTGATGATCATCAACACTGGTCGTGGTCAACTCATCAACACTGAAGACCTCATCGAAGGACTTCGCACGCACCACATCGGTTCTGCTGGTCTGGACGTTTACGAAGAAGAGGAAAGAATACTTCTATGAAGACCGCAGCGACAACATGATTAAGGACGATGTGCTTGCGCGTTTGCTCAGTGCTCCTAACGTGGTGCTCACCTCTCACCAAGCTTTCTTCACTGAAGAAGCGCTCCACAACATCGCCACCACTACGCTCAACAGTGTGCGCGAACTCGCAGAAGGTAAGCCCTACAGTCATCAAGTGCAAGGTTAATCTTGCTTGTTCGCAGTTCATCTGCTGATTTAACCCAAATCGGTCATTAGATCCTGAACAGATTTTATTTGTTGTTGAGCAGTTTGTTTTTCGTTTGCTCGATGGTGTAGCGGGCTACGTCGAGAACAAATGAGCAATAAGATGCCAACAAGAAAATGAAAGATGACAGGAAGTTATCCTCTCAATAACGAGTAGCACTATAACGTTCTAATGACCGATTTGGGTTTACTCTTACTCCTCCGCGCTGAGGATACGAAAATCGGGAAGAGCCGCAAGGTTCTTCCCGATTGTTTTGTTCATACAGCAGAGTGAATGCGTGTATCTCTCAGCAAGTGTCTTTTAATGCTTCAGGGCATTTCGCTTTCCTTTCTGCGTTAGTGTCGCTTTCCCTTCTGTGTGGATGGTAGAGTCTTCTGGTTTTTCTCTTTTCACTTCAGAGTGATGGCTGTATGCTTCTGTGTGAATGTGCACAAACTTTCGTGCGAGCAACTTGACAATACTCTGTTGCTTGCCCTGATGTCGCACTGGCGGAGTCTTATTCTGCCTTCTCCTCCCACTGTTTCGCCATGCCGTGAGCGGCAACGTAGGCAGTGACCCATGCGGCAGTGAGATTGTAACCACCGGTCAAGGCATCAATGTCGAGCATCTCTCCAGCAAAGAAAAGACCAGGTGCCGATTTGCTCTCCATGGTCTTGGCATTGACCGAAGAGAGCGACACACCGCCGCAGGTGACAAATTCGTCTTTGTGCGTGCCACGTCCCACAAGGGTGTAGGAGTCTGCCGTGAGTAGAGTGGCAAGGCGGTTGAAATTCTTCTTACCCAACTCACTCCAGCGGCGATCGGTGGGCAGTTCTGCGCGTTGCAACAGATGCTGCCACAGCCGTTGTGGGAGAGGGGAGGAGGCATAGTCCACTTTTTCGTCCCCACGTCCGAGGTCGGAAGGGGAGAGTCCGAGTAAATCGTGCAAGAGGGCGAAAGTGGGGCGCGCTGCTCCGAGAGTCTTGCCCGAAAGTTCACTTTGCATCTGCTTCAGAAGCGAGAGAGTGGCATCAAAATCCGTAGTGCCCAACCATGAAATGAGGATTTCTCCCTGATAGTTGCGTTCGGCAAAGCAAGCGCGCTCCGTGAGCCGAGAGGCGCAATGCGGCGGGTCCACTGATGCCTTGGTGTGTGAGGAGCAACGAACCCTCAGTGCGCACCTTCGTACCTGCCAGAGTGAGGCAGCACATGGTCGAGCGTTATGCCCGAGAGTTGGCGCAGGGACTCATCGGCAATGCGGAAGTTGAAGAGCGATGGACAGGGGCGTTTTCGAGTTGATGACCAGACGCTTTGAGCGCGTCAAAACCTTCGCCATGGGGAGCACCTCCCGTGGTGAGTGCCAACTGGTTACAGTGGACCAAGCGGTCTTCGCCGCCCTTGCGCAGGGTGAGGGAGAATCCCCCTCTGGGTGAGGAGCGAAGTGCTGCAAACTCGTGTTGGTGAGGAGTTCGACACCCTAGACGCTTGGCTTCATCGAGCAGACATTGGGCGATGGCATCGCTCGTATTGCTCAGGGGGAACACACGTCCTTCGTCTTCCACTTTGAGAGGCACACCATGGAGTTCCCACCATTCGTAGACGTCGCTGGGCGAGAAGGTGCGGAAGAGTCGCTGCATCAAGCGCGCACCACGAGGATACACCTCTTGGAGTTGGTCGACGTGCGCAAAAGTATTGGTGACATTGCATCGGCCTCCGCCTGTGGCGCGCACCTTCGTCAGCGGTTGGCTGGCGCGTTCCACGAGAGTGATGTGCGTGGCAGGGGAGATTTCGCGAAGCGTGATGGCAAGGAAAAAGCCCGCAGCACCAGCACCGATGATATAGATGTTAGACATTAGACGTTAGACGTTAGAGATTGGACGTTAGAGGGGCGCAGTCCCTTTTTGCTCGCCACGACAAGCGTGGCTTGGAGATAAAACGCTAGCGATTAGACTTTAGATGTTAGAGAGGCTAGAACGCTTGGGTTGAGTGTTTTTATTTCCTTTCAAACTGGTTTCTAAAGCACGGAGTTGGCGCTCTTCGCCCACCACCCACAAGACGTCGTGGGGACGGAGCACGCGCGAAGCCTCAGCGAGTTCCACACTGCCCGAGTCGTCTTCCACACCTACCAGCATGCAGCGGTAAACATCTCGGATGCCACTCTCTGCAACGGTGCAGGGGAGGAGGGGAGAAGTGGGAGATGCTACGATGCGACGAAGCTGAAGACTGTGGTCGCGACCGTCATCTTCTATCAGATATTCCACTTCCATGGCCATGCGCTGGGCAAAGGTGTCCAAACTTGTGTCGTCGCCGATCACCTCCCAATTCGTCACCAGGGAAGATGCTCATGTGACCATCGGGAGCATTGATGCGAATGTCTTGGCGAATGATGGCAACCACCAGTACACCCTCGTTGGACGAAAAGTCGAGTTCGGCAAGCGAGCGACCTGCCCACTGGGAGAAGGGGGGCACCACCAAGCGAGCGAAGTGCACATCGCGCGCAGAAAGACGGCGAGCAAAACCGTGTTCTTGAGAGCTCTTCTGCTGAGCCACCACTTCGCGCTGGCGAAGGTTGTGGGCAAAACGACGCTCTGCCTTGATGGAACGATACTTCACCCAACGGCTATTGGCGACTAAAATCATGATACCAAAGGCAAGAGGCAGGTGGTAGTACCATGCGAAGGGAGAGAGATATTCCAACACGTAAAACACCAAGTAGGTGGCGATGCACCAACGCACGAAGAAAATGATGTTGAAAAAGGCGCTTCCCCCACGAAGAGTTGCGGAGCGTTTGGGCGGCGCGACTGCGATTCTTGCGCGCTACGATGGGACGCAGCAAGGGCGAAATTACAAAGAGCGTGCCCAAGCCAGTGAGGGCATTGCCCACAAAGTGCGTGGGCGGAATGTGGCGCAGCACAGGGAGAAAGGCGGAGAAGGAGAGACCGATGACGGTGGCGGACAAAACGGTGTAAACAAGGGTTTGGAGAAACACCACACGCACGAAGGTGAGGGCTGCCTTTCCCGTGGAGAGGGTGGGAGCTGCGGCTACGATGGCTTCTCCTAACGAAGTGACGGCATCGCCTTCCGGAGTGAGGGCTGCAGAGGTGGTAGCAGCAAGAGAAGCTAGGGCGCCGTCTTCCGCTGCAGGACGGTCAGCAATGCGCGCTTGCCAAGTTTCGGGGAGGAAACGTTCGATGAATCGATAGACAGGTTGGGCAGATCGGATGATATATGGCGCCAAGAAGGTGGTGACAATGCTGACAGCCACCACGATAGGATAGAGATGCGAACTGGTGACTCCGAGACTCTGGCCAAGCGTGGCGATGATGAAGGAGAATTCTCCGATTTGCGTGAGCGAAAAACTGCACTGCATGGCACGCTGTAGCGGATGACCAGCAATGACAAAGGAGAGGGTGCCAAAAAACGCCATGCCGATGAAGAGGGCAAGGGAGATGAGCAAGATGGGCAACCAATAGGCTGCCAAAACTGCGGGGTCTACGAGCATGCCCACCGACACAAAGAACACTGCGCCAAAGAGGTCGCGCACGGGGTTTACTAGTTTTTCGATGCGCTCTGCCTCGATGGTTTCTGCCAAGATGCTACCCATGACAAAAGCTCCGAAAGCGGCACTGAATCCTGCTTGAGCAGCGAGCACCACCAAACCGAAGCACAAGCCGATGCTCACGACCAGAAGAATCTCAGAATTGATGATTTTGCGGTTCTTCTTGAGGAAATAGGGCACGACATAGATACCCACCACAAACCACAATACGAGGAAAACAGCAAGACTCGTCAAACTGGTGAGCAGCGAACTCCCACCCCCTGCGGCAGCATTGGTGGTGGCAGCCACGGTGCTGAGTAGAATCATGAGCAAGATGCCGAAGATGTCTTCCAGAATCAACACCGAAAACACCTCTTGTGCAAACCTTCGACTGAGCCACCCAAGATCGTCCAATGCTTTGTAAATGATGGTGGTGGAAGAAATACTGAGGATTCCGCCTAGAAACAGGCTATCGAAATTGCTCCATCCCATGAGTTGTCCCATCGTTGCCCCAACGCCTATCATAGAAAGCATGGTGAGCGATGTTGCCACTACGGGACGCATGCCCATACTCGCGATTTTCTTGAGCGAAAACTCCAGTCCGAGCACAAACATGAGGAAGATAACACCAATTTCGCTCCACACCTCGATGTTGCTATGATCTTGCACCGAGGGCATATAGGGCATGTGTGGGCTTGCCAAAAAGCCTGCCACGATGTAACCCAGCACGAGGGGTTGTTTGAGCTTGCGCACAATGACCGTGACCACCCCTGCTACGAGCAAGATGAGTGCAAGGTCGGAAATGATGGGTGGGAGTTGATTCATATATTTTCTGACGTTAGCCGTTATAAAAGGGACTCTATTTAGCCAATATCCACAAAGATACGATTTTTTGTGGAGCAACGCAACACTTTCTTTCAACAATTATGCCATGTCTTCTTTTGTGCTGAGCGATATTCTCCGAGAATTTTTTAGAAATGTCCGAGGTTTGAGAAAAAATCTCCGACTTATTTCAGAAAATCTCCCACGTTTTTCGAGAATTCTCCCCGTTTTTGGGGGAACACCGCGGAGGGAGGGGAGAATAGTCCTAGCAATGTGGTGAGTGTTGCGCAAATGATGAGGGCAAATGATGCTATGGATGGGGATGAATGCACTGCTATGGAAGAGGAATAAAGATTTGAAAGAGGAAGAGAGAGGTGGTGTGAGAAATACAGAAGGAAAGATTTTTTCCACTTATCCTCATATTTAGGTATGAAGTTGGCGAAAACATAAGGAAGTGACGCATGAAGTGTTAAATGCTTTCGGAAGAATCACTGAAAATAGCGATTGTGAGGACAAGGAGAAAGCTGTAACTTTGCAACGTCATCGGAGATAGAAGTTTACTGCTCGTAAAGGCTTGAAATTATCACTATTGGCAGAGCTTCTCTCCCCCTCAATTCCTAATAATATGTACGCTAAAACTCTCCTTGTAGCCGCAATGGCTGCCCTCACGCTCGCAGCTTGCGACAAAGACGAAGTCAACAACAAGAAAGAAAATCCTACCCCTATGCCTGTGCCTGGACAAGTGCAACAAACGGCTAAGGTGGTTTCCGTGAAAAATCTCGGTATGAGTACTGGAGATGGTGCATACGGCAACTGGACTTACGTGAATCTTGCCACTGGCGAACACGAAACTCATCCTGACTTTGGCACTTGGACTTATATCAACACCAGCACTAAGAAGGTGACTACCGAAAAGAAAGCTGGTAGTCTGGACGATGTGAAAATTAAGTGGGATATTGCTTTCCGCTACAACCTCCTTCGCACGAACGATGGTGCTACGAAGCTCCTCTCTGCTACCGAATTTAACGAGGTGAAGACTGCCGATATGACCAATATCAACGTGGTAGACACCGTAGCGACAGGAAAAGACCGTGTGATGGTAGACTTTGCCAATATGATGAAAGGCATTCTCACCTATACTTCTAACGATGTACGCAACCCTGTGCTCTCTACGATGTTTACGCGCAAGGGACAAATGCCCAACATCTCCTACGAAGCGAAACCCAATGTCGTGGCTTTGCGCACGAAAGATGGTCGTCATTTCTTGCTCAAGTTCAAAGGATTCACCAACAACGCTGGCACAAACGGCTTCTACACCTTCGATGCCGTTGCTGTGAAATAAGCGCATGACATAAGAATTAGACGTTAGACCTTAGATGCAGTGCCTTGATGATGAGGCAGTGTGCCTAAGGTCTAGCGTCTAATCTCAAAATATAATCTCCTTCCTCTATGTGGTCAGGGAGCGAATGTCTGTAGAAAGATGCGCCCACTGCTGTATAGTCTTTCAATGTAAACGTCAAACATCTAATGTATAACGTCAAATCCTCCCTCATTGTCCTATGTCTTCTTGCAGGCATGGGACAATGCTGTTTGTCTGTCCAAGCACAAAATTCAGCTGCGACGAAGTCCGTTCGTCAGAAGGCAAAAAGAGCTTCGGGCATCTTCGATGAGAAAACTTTCGATGAGGTGGTGGTCACTGGCTCTCGCCTAGAACGTCCACTCAAAGATGTACCGGTGATCACACGCATCGTGACACGTGCCGAGATTGATCGCATCAATCCCCTCGACATGCAGCAACTGTTGCAATACGCTCTCCCAGGCATCCAGTTTCGTCTTAACACAATGAGTCAGTTGCCCACGCTCACCTATCAAGGGATGAACAACAAGATGGTGGTCTTCCTCATAGATGGCGAGCGACTGAGCGGAGAAAAGTAGCGATCACAACATCGACTACAACCGCATCAATCCCGACGAAATCGAGCGCATCGAGGTGGTGCGTGGAGCTGCCTCCACCCTCTACGACAGTAATGCTCAAGGAGGGGTCATCAACATCATCACGCGCAAGGCCAAACGCCCAGTTTCATTCAGTCTTACGGGACGTTATGCGGGAAAGAATGGAGAAAAATATGGAGCCAACTTAGGGATTCGCCAAAAGGGTTGGACTTCCTTCACCAACTGGGGCTGGCGCAGCCGTGAAAGTTTCGTGGTGCCCGACGTGAGCAAGTATGCCTATGAGCAAATCTCGCCCGATGGCAGCGTGAAACAGATAGAAGAGAGCCAAGCCGACACACTCCAAATCAAGGGCTACACCGTAAACACCGTGTCGCAGCGACTGGGCTATCAATTTAACGAACGTCTTAGCGCAGAAGTCAAAGGTTCGTTTTATAGTAACCGACAACCCCTCGTGCGTGGTGGGAAACGCTACGATCGCTACAATGATGTTGCCTGGGGAGCTAATGTGAAATACCTCCTTTCGCCACAACATCGCTTCGATTTGTCCTATCTCAACGACACCTACACCAAGACCTACAACTATCCTTATGCAGAGGGAACTGCCGGTGATCCGAAGAGCATCACCCCCTATCGCAATCATCAGCAGACAGCACGCTTGAACTACACCCTCCTCACCGACAAGCATACGGTGAGTCTGGGAGCAGAGATGAGCAACGACTATCTCAAGCACTATATGCTCAAAGATTCTGGCGCGGTGTCGGGCACTCAGTGGTCGGTCTATGGACAAGAGGAATGGCACATCCACCCACAACTGAATCTGGTGGCTGGGGTGCGTCTCGACAAACCATGGAGATACAGCGCGCACTTCACGCCCAAAGTGTCATTGCTCTACCGTCCGCTCGATAATCTAACGCTGCGTGCCAACTATTCGCACGGCTATCGTCCACCCACGCTCAAAGAGGTGTATCAAGACTTCAATATGATGAACGTGATGCACGTGGTGGGCAATCCCAATCTCCGCCCCGAGACGAGCGAACAGATCTCGTTTTCGGCAGAATATGAGTGGAATCGTCTGAATCTTTCGGCTTCTGTGTTTCACAACCGCTATCGTTACTACATCGGCTACGAGAGCGTGAGCGCAGACACCATACGTTATGCTAATTTCGACGACCGAAAGACCACAGGAGTGGAAGTTTCTGCGCGTTACACCACGACGTATGGACTGCACGTGCGCGCCACTTACAACTATATTAAGGACTATCAGATGAGTAACGGACACGGACGTTTCGCTCAGTCGTACAATACCTCCGATGTTCGTCCACATAGCCTCACTTTTGGCGCAGCTTATCACTATGTTGTCTCAAAATCGCTCACGGCAACGGCAGATTTCAATGGGCATTGGGGCTGTGCTTTTTCGCAATATGACTATCGTCTGTTGCGCAACTCACAGACGGGGGTGGAGCTCCCCGTGATGTATCGCTATCGCTTCGATGCGCGCACCTTCTGTTCGTTGAATCTCGGTGTGCAGCTTCCTAAACGAGGCATCACAGTGGGATTGCTCATCGACAATCTCTTTGACTATCGTGATCGTGCTGCTACTGCTTCTGTGCAACTTCCCGATGTGGGTCGCACCTTTGTGGGAACGATCAAGATAGATGTCGATAAACTCTTCTAGACCCTCTAACGTCTAAGGTCTACTCCTTAAGGTCTAACGCCTATTCCTCCGAGTAGTGCTTGCGTGGTGAGCAGAAAGAGGATGCGACCCTCTAATGTCTAAGGTCCATCTTCTAACGTCTATTCTCTACCTTCTAACGTCTAATCTCCAACGTCTATATATACAATGTCAAAATTCCAGTCTTTCCTACGATCTCGCCGATTGTGGATCGGTTTTATAGGATTTCTCCTCTTTGTCTTTGCGGCGTCCTTCGCGTGGCGCACGTGGTTGGGCACCACACGTATCGCTTTGGTCAACTTCCAACCCCTCACTTCGGGTCATATCGCCAAAGCCAATGACAATGCTCTCATCAGTTTGGAAGACGTAGATGCCGAAAACATTGAGAATATCGGCAAATATGATCTCGTCCTCATCAACGCCATGGGTTTGAAAATCACAGAAGCCCAACGTGCTGAGGTGAAGAAACTGGCAGAAAAGGGACTTCCTGTCATGGCACTCACGGTGACTAACCCTGCCAATGACATTTGTTCGCTTGACACTGCCACGGCAGCGCGCATTGTAGCCTATATGGACAATGGAGGCCGTGAAAACTATCGCAACCTTCTCCGTTATGTGCGCAAGCATATCGATAAAAAGATACTGCTCGCTCCTGAAGCAGAAGCACCTCGTGAGCATCCCTCGAGCTTACTCTACCACCTCGATCCTAAAAATCCCGATGCCGAAGAACTCGGTTTCAATTCGGTGCGCGAGTATGAGGCGTTTCTCCAGAGAAATGGTCTTTTCAAAAAGGATGCTCCTCGCATCATTGTCACCGGTATCATGGGACAACCCTTTGAGTTGGTGGCTGAGTTGGAGCGTCAAAACTTCGTGGTTTATCATGTAGACGATGCGCATGAGTTCATCGCTGGCGCACACATCGACAGCGTAAGTCCTTCTGCCATGATCAACATGGCGCACGGTCGATTGGGAGATGACGTAGTGGCGTATCTGCTTCGTCAAAACATCCCCTTCTTTGCTCCCATCAATGTGCAGAGAGAACGCAGCAAGTGGGAGGAAAGCAAGCAAGGGCTTTCGGGCGGCTACCTCTCGCAGACCGTTGGCATGCCAGAGTTGGACGGTGCACTCCTACCTTATGCCGTGTTTGCCCACAAGCGCGACAAAGAAGGTTTGTTGCAAGTGCACGCCATGCCCGATCGTGTCAAGGATTTTGCCACGACTATTCGCCATTATGTCGCACTTAAGTCAAAGAAGAATGCCGATAAGCGCATTGCAGTGGTCTATTATAAGGGGCCTGGTCAGAGTGCCCTCGTAGCACAAGGCATGGAAGTCGTGCCCTCGTTGTACAATTTCCTTGTGCGTTTGCGCAGTGAGGGCTACAATGTGAGCGGACTTCCTGCTTCTTCTGCTGAATTAGGTCGTATGATTCAAGCACGTGGCGGACTCCTCGGCACGTATGATGTGGGCAAAATGCAGGACTTCCTGCGCAAGGGAAAGCCCGAAATGGTGACCCGTTCCCAATTTGAGAGTTGGGTCAAGGAGAGTCTCCCTGCCGAAGATTACAAAGCTGTGGAAAAAGCCTATGGCGCGTTCCCCGGTAAGTATTTGTCCACTGAAGATGGTCGCCTTGGCATCCCCCAATTGCGCTTTGGCAATGTGGTAATCATGCCACAACCAGCAGCTGCCATGGGCAATGACGAGTTCAAAATCGCCCATGGTGTGGATGCCGTTCCTCCACATCTCTACCTCGCGTCTTATCTTTGGGCGCAACATGGCTTCAAAGCCGATGCCCTCATCCACTTCGGCACGCACGGAAGCCTAGAGTTCACACCGGACAAGCAAGTGGCGCTCAGTACTCACGACTGGGCAGACAGATTGGTCGGCACAATGCCCCACTTCTACCTCTATTCTATCGCCAATGTGGGAGAAGCCATCATCGCCAAACGCAGAAGTTATGGCGCGATTCAGAGTTATCTCACCGCACCTTTCATGGAGTCCAATCTCCGCTCTACCTATCGTGATTTAGACAAGGCGATTCAGCACTACAACGCTCTCTTGTGGGCTGCAGCAAGCACGCAGCAGGCGGCAGGGAAGTCCGCGAAAGCTCCTGCGCTCAACGCTCGTCAGCAAGCAGAAGTCAACAAGGCATCTTTGGCGGTCAAAGCCTTGACCATCCAAATGGGCATCCATCGCTCATTAGGTCTCGACAGCGTGCGCACACGTCCCTACACCGAGGCAGACATCGAGCGCATTGAGCACTTTTCCGAGGAACTTTCCAATGAGAAAATCAATGGTCGTCCCTACGTCTTGGGAGAAGTCTACACACCCGCTCACATCGAGAGTAGTGTTTATGCCATGGCGACCGACCCCATCGCCTATAGTCAGTTGGCTATCGACAAATTGCAACATCGTGTGCCTGCCGATTTCGAGCGCAGAGCAGCCTTGTTTACTCAGAAATACCTCGTGCCTGCTCGCCAGTTGGTGGGACGTTTGCTCCACCAAGAAGGCATGGTGTCTGACCAAACCATCTGCCAAGTGGCACACATCAGTCCCAAGCAGTTGGCGGAATCTCGCGAAGTTTATGCAGCTCTCACCCAACCTCATGGTGGGATGATGGCAGCGATGATGGCTAAAGGCGGACAAAAGGGTGGTATGCCTGCAATGAAGGGCAAGATGCCTGCTGGACATCCTGGTGGCATGCCTGCTGCAAAAGGTGACGGTGCTGCGATGAAAGGACAGATGCCTACTGGACATCCTGGTGCCATGAAGGGACACCCTGGACAAAAAATGGGAGCCGCTGCAAAACCTGTGGCAGATTCTTCCATGAAGAAGGAAGATAAGGGGAAAAGCCCTGCAAGTGCTGGTCATCCTCATGGAGCGATGGCACAAAACCAGGAGGCTTCTGGTCATCCTCACGGACAGATGCCCCCTGCTATGGCTGCGGCAATGGCACAAAAAGCCAAGGGTGGAAAGCCTGCTGCGATGGGACATCCCACTACTGCGAAAGGTCAGCCCAACGCTGCGAAGGGTGGTGGTAGTCGTGCGGAGAAGATGGCACGAATGCGCGCTGCCATGGCTGCCATGTCCAAGCAACCCGAATACAGCAAGGAGCAAAAAGCCATGGCTTATGCGGTGGCAGAGGTGGAACGCACTTTGCGCAATGTGCAAAACTATCGCTACGCGCTCTTGCAAAGCCCAGAAAAGGAACTCAACACGCTCATGCGCTCGCTCTCGGGTGGCTACACTGCGCCTTCGGCTGGGGGAGATCCCATCGCCAATCCCAACTCGCTGCCCACTGGTCGCAACCTTTATTCCATCAATGCTGAGGCTACGCCTACAGAGTCGGCTTGGGAGAAGGGAAAACAGCTGGCGCGTAACACGATTGAGGAATATCGACGCCGTCACCACGACAGCATTCCCCGCAAGTCAGCTATACCTTCTGGAGTTCTGAGTTTATCGAGACCGAAGGTGCTACTTTGGCGCAAGCCTTCTACATGCTCGGTGTAGAACCTCTGCGCGATGCTTTCGGACGCGTCAATGATTTGCGCCTCATCCCTTCCAAAGAGTTGGGTCGCCCTCGCATTGATGTGGTGGTGCAAACCAGTGGTCAGCTCCGCGATTTGGCAGCTTCTCGCCTTTTCCTCCTGCAGAAAGCTGTGGAAATGGCTGCTGATGCCAAGGACGACAAGTATGAGAACCAAGTAGCTTCGGGAGTGGTGGAAAGCGAACGCTTGCTCATCGAGAAAGGTATCTCTCCCAAGGAAGCCCGCGCATGGGCGGCACGCCGCATCTTCGGTGGTGTGAACGGCAACTACGGCACTGGCATCCAAGAAGTGGCGATGGCGTCCGACAAATGGACCGACCGCAAGCAAATTGCTGAGGCTTATCTCAACAACATGGGCGCATTCTATGGCGACCAAAAGCAATGGGAAGACCATCAAAGTAAAGCGTTTGAAGCCGCACTCACACGTACGGACGTAGTGATCCAACCTCGCCAGAATAACACTTGGGGCGCACTCAGTCTTGACCACGTGTTTGAGTTCATGGGTGGCATGAACCTCACCGTACGTCAGGTGACCGGTAAAGAACCTGATGCTTATTTGGCGGACTATCGCAACCATAACCACATGCGCATGCAGGAAGTCAAAGAGGCTATTGGCGTGGAAAGCAGAACTTCTATGTTCAATCCCACTTATCTCAAGGAGCAAATGAAAGGCGGCGAAGGAGCTGCGGCTGGGCTTGAGGAACTGGTGCAAAACACCTTCGGATGGGAGGTGATGAAACCTGAGGCGATTGACAATGAAATGTGGGACGAAATCTTCGACACCTACGTGAAGGACAAGCACAACCTCGGTATGCGTGAATACTTCGAACGCGTGAATCCCGCTGCGTTGCAGGGCATTTCTGCCATCATGTTGGAGAGTGCGCGCAAGGGGCATGTGGAAGGCTTCAGCAGACAAGGTGCAAGCGTTGGCGAAACTCCACACCGAACTCGTGGCGAAGTACGATGCCGCCGGCACAGAGTTTGTCAATGACAACCAAAAAAACTCCAACAGTTTATTGCAAGCAAGGTGTCTTCTGCTGAGGCTAAGGCTTACAAAGACCGCATAGATGCCGCGCGCAACGACAAATCGGGCAAGGGCACAGTGCTGAAAGCCGAAGATGACGCGCCCACTTCGCAACTCACCTCTAAGGGCATCGCAAGTGGTGTCGTAGTCGTGGTAGCGATTGTGGCACTTGCCGCAGGTGCGATTGTGCTCGTGCGTCGTCGCCGCAATAAACAATAAACCTTCTCGCCTTAAGTTCTAACTTTAGAGGGCTATCCATCAGACTATGCAGGGGCTTTGCTCTGCATAGTCCTCATGGTAAATAGGAGATAGGGGCTAATATGCTCGAAATAGGGAGATGAAACGCCCCAAGAGCTAGCATCTACTCACTAAGGTCTAATGTCTAACGTCTAAAAACCTAATGTCTATTTCCCGAGCCACGCTTGTCGTGGCGAGCAAAACCTGGGTCTGTGACCCTCTAACGTCTAACGTCTACTCTCTAACGTCTAAAATGCAAACTCTCGTTCTTTGTCTTATGGTGGCTGTAGGTTTGAGCACGCTGCTCAAACTTTCGCTGGCGACACCGCGAGTGCGCTGGATCACCTTCGCCTTGTGCGCCCTCTTCGTTGGGCTCGCATGGCCGTGGGCGGTGGAGCAATCCAAAACGCAGATTGAGGCTTGGCTTGCTAATCCCGATTTGATGCGCGACACTGCCGTAGTGCTCAGCATCGATGTGGCGTTCCTCCTCGCCTACTGTTGGGGAAGCACCAAAGCCCCTGCGAAGCCTTACCAACAAATCTACGTGGCGCAAAATCGCTACACCGTGTTGTTGCGCAAACTTTGGCGCGGTCTTTTGGCTATCTACCCAGGGTTGCTCATTTTTCCCGTGCTGTTTTCGCTCGAAGTAAGCACCATCTTCTTCCTCCCTGGCGTAGACTTCGCACTCGTCGCGTGGGGATTGGCAGCCATTGTGGCTGTGACTTTTGTGGCTCTCGGCTTCGGTTTGGAATTTCTCCTTCCCGAACGCGAACTTCGCCTAGAACTCCTCTTCCTCCTCAATATTCTCATTGCCATTCTTGGCGTGATTGCCACCGTCAATGGCAGAACTGCGGTGGAAGGTGTGGGCAGTGTCGATGTCCTCGCCCTCTTGGCAGTCGTGGTGCTCTTTGTTTTCTTTGCGCTCATCGGCTTTTTCTGGAGTCGCCGCAAGACTTCTTCCGCCAAACACTAGGGTGGGGTAGTAGCGTTGTGGCAAGCTGTGCACGAATGCTCCGTACTCCCTCTACATTGCTTCAACCCTCATCACATGAAAAATCCGCCCCACCAGCTGATGGGACGGACTTTCGGGGAGGATTTTCCCACAAATCAGTAAAACATATCTTATAACAATGAACTATATCTCTGACATTCTCTTCTGGATCAGCACGGGATTGCTCGTGCCTACCATCGTCCTCTTGGTGCTTTTCTTCGTGCGCGCACTCTTGCTCGTGGGAGGCTTTTTCGGACAACTCCTTGCGCGCCGCAAGGCAGATGCACAGATCGCAGCCACCCTTGACCAACTCACTGCGGAAAACGTGGACACTCTGCTCGAACAACTCCCCTCTGCTGGATTGGGCATCGCAGCCCCTTTCTATCATCGCCTAGTAGCTGCCGCAAACGACGCACCTCTTCGTGAGCGTGTCCTTGCTGAGTTTGACATTGCCGCAGATGCCGAACAAAATCTCCCTCGCACGCTGACGAAGATGGGACCTGTGCTCGGACTCATGGGCACCCTCATCCCCATGGGACCTGCTTTGGTGGGACTCTCCTCGGGCGATATTGCCAGCATGGCGTACAACATGCAGGTTGCCTTTGCCACTACGGTGGTGGGTTTGGTGATTGGTGCCATCGGCACACTGACCATTCAGGTGAAAAAACGCTGGTTGGCGGCAGATGCTGCGCGTTTGGACTTCATCGAAGCGCGTTTGGCAGAAAAGTATGCCCAAGCCTAGTCTTGTGATTTCCCAATATGTCCTCTCAAACCTATTGTAGATATGAGTAGAAAAGAAGGAAACAAGCCTCGCCGCCGTCTGATGGGTGGTGGCGATGATCACGACATCATGGGCAGCGTAGCCAATCTTTTTGACGTGGCTATGGTGTTTGCTGTGGCGTTGATGGTCGCTTTGGTGAGTCGCTACAATATGACCGAAATGTTTAGTACGCAAGATTTCACCATGGTCAAGAATCCCGGTAAGGAAAACATGGAGATAGTGACCAAGAAAGGCGAAAAGATACAACGCTACACGCCCTCTAACGACCAGAGCAATGCCGAAGGTTCGCGAGGCAAGAAGGTGGGTGTCGCCTATCAGTTGGAGAATGGCGAAGTCATCTACGTACCCGAATAGGGCTTTCTCACTAGTTTTGCAATCATGAATCAGGCTTGTCTATAAAGCTGTATGACCTTTTGAACATCAATCTCAGAGATTGAGATAAACAACGCTAGACCTCAGCGTTAGAACGATGCAGAGTTTCAGTCCTGCATGGCTCTAACCGCTGAGGTCTAGCGTATTTTGTGGAGTGTCCCTCCGTGAAAATCGGTGCAACCTCCCCTTTTCCCCTCCAATCTCCCCCACCTTCTATGACAATCTCCCTCACTTGCTGGGGCAACCCTAGTTGGGAAGTCAGCGAGTGAGGGAGAAGCCATGAAAAAGGTTAGACCATTTCCCCTTCTGCATCATAGTCGTAGAAGAGGAAATCGTTGTAAGGATACTTTTGCACGTGGATTTCGCGCACGCGCTTGTAGAAGAGGTCGCGCAGTTCTTCGATGTTTTCGCGCTCGCGAGCCGAGATGAAAATCACATCCAAGGGAGCAGTGCCCTGTTGGTCGGTCATGTTTTCGCCCGTGCCTTGCGTGCGTCCCATCCAGGTCTGCATGAGTTCGGGGAGCGTCACGTTTTCTTTCGTGGCAGGCGTCAAATCGTTAGGGTCTTTAGGCGTGCAAGTGTAAGCGTCCATCTTGTTGAACACCAAAATTTGTGGCTTGTCGGCGCATCCCAAGTCGCAGAGGGTGCGGTTAACCACTTGCAGTTGCTCTTCAAAATCTGGGTGACTCACGTCGACCACATGGACAAGCAAGTCTGCTTCGCGTGTCTCATCGAGGGTAGACTTGAAGGAGTCCACCAAGTCAGTAGGGAGTTTGCGGATGAATCCCACGGTGTCTGCCAAGAGGAAAGGGAGATTGTGCACAATCACCTTGCGCACCGTGGTGTCGAGTGTCGCAAAGAGTTTGTTTTCGGCAAAGACTTCGCTCTTAGAGAGTAGGTTGAGGAGAGTTGATTTTCCCACGTTGGTGTAGCCCACCAGCGCCACGCGCACCATTTTTCCGCGATTTTGTCGCTGCGTAGTCTTTTGTCGGTCTATGTCTGCCAAACGTTCTTTGAGAAGCGACATGCGGTTGAGGATGATGCGTCGGTCCATTTCGAGCTGCGTTTCACCAGGACCACGCAAACCCACGCTACCGCCTTTGCCACCACCGGCACCACCGGAGCCACCGCCTTGACGTTCCAAGTGCGTCCAAAGGCGTTGCAGACGAGGAAGCATGTAGCGATATTGCGCCAGTTCGACTTGTGTCTTCGCATTAGCCGTTTGTGCGCGCATGGCAAAGATATCTAGGATGAGCGAAGTGCGGTCTAAGATCTTCACTTGCAGCACCGCCTCGATGTTGCGCAGTTGTTTTGCTGAGAGTTCATCGTCGAAAATCACCATACCCACGGGGCGTGGCTTCTCCACATCGGCAGGCCAGAGCGGGTCTTCTTCGGCTTCTTCAGCCGCTTTTTCGCAATCTTCGATGTAGGCACGGATTTCTTCCAGTTTACCCTTGCCCACATAGGTCACCGAACTCGGACCATCCACACGCTGTGTGAAGCGATGCACCGTCTCGGCTCCTGCCGTTTCCGCCAGAAAAGCCAGTTCATCGAGATACTCTTGCGTTTTAGGTTCGTTTTGGGTCTTGGTGATGAGTGCCACAAGGACAGCCGTTTCCGCCTTGACCTCAGTTTGTATAAATTCTTTCATATCGTCGTCTTATCATCGTTGCACTGCCTGTGTCGAAATTGGCGCTTTTGCCTCCAAAAACGAGGAACAAAGCTATAAAAACAAAAGAAAAAGACAGTGCGAATTTGATACAAAGATACAACTAAATATCGGATTTGGCTATTCGTTCGTCCGTTTTTCGCACCCATCTCCGTCAATCTGCCAGCAAAAGCCTCCTTTTCCCTCTTTTTCCCCTGCTGAGAGCCGTGCTAGAGTGGGGGATTTTTTGATGCGAAAAGACGGATAATCTCGCTAAAAAAAGGTATATTTGCAGAAACAAATCACCACATGAACGGAGCTAGGATACTCATCATCTACACTGGCGGTACGATTGGTATGCTTGAAAATCCCACCACTGGCGCACTCGAAGCCTTCGATTGGGAGCACATCAGCAACTTCGTGCCCGAACTCGCGCGTTTCCACTACGACATCGAAACCATTACCTTTGGTCCCCCCATCGACTCTTCCGACATGGAGCCGAAGTATTGGACGCGCATGGTGGAGGTTATCGCCGACAACTACGACAGCTACGATGGTTTTGTCCTCCTCCACGGCACAGACACCATGGCGTTCACCGCCTCCGCTTTGAGTTTTATGCTCGAAAACCTAGGCAAACCTGTGGTCATCACCGGAAGTCAGTTGCCCATTGGGCAGTTGCGCACCGATGGAAAGGAAATCTCCTCACCAGCATCGAGATTGCTGCCGCGCGCTGTCCAGAAGGCAAGCCCATGGTGCCCGAAGTCTGCATCTTCTTTGAGAACAAACTCCTCCGCGGCAACCGCACCACCAAGATTAACTCCGAGGGGTTCAACGCTTTTCGCTCTTACAATTTCCATCATCTCGCAGATGCTGGCATCCACATCAAGTTTGAAGAAGCGTTTATCCATCGTCCCGACCCTGCGAAGCCCTTCCGTCCCAACTATCTTCTCGATGACCACATCGCCATTTTGACCCTCTTCCCCGGCATGCGCGAAGAGGTGATGAATGCCTACCTCAACATCCCCAATCTCCGCGGACTAGTGCTCAAAACCTACGGAGCGGGCAACGCGCCCAAGCTGCCGTGGCTCTACGAACGTCTGAAAGAACTCAGCGATCGTGGGGTGGTGATCATCAACACCACGCAGTGTTCCACAGGAACGGTGGACATGGGGCGCTATGACACCTCACTCCAGCTCATAGAAGCCGGAGTGTTGAACGGTCACGACATGACACTCGAAGCCGTAGTGACCAAGTTGATGTTCCTCCTTGGGCACAATTACGACAAACAGCGCATCTGCCAGTTGATGAACACCTCGTTGGTGGGCGAAGTGACCCTACCTTTTGCCCTGCAAACCGATGAAGAGGCTTGTTTGCAACGCGGACACCTGGCAAAAGTACGAGGAATATGTGCCGACTAAAGTTGGGCTTTGGATTTCTAATCGCAGGGCTGCTCTTGCTCTGCGGTTGTGCCTCGTCCGTCTCTCCCACGGCTGAGCCGATGCGCTACGCCAAATTGCTCCGCATGACCGATGCGCCCGACCACACACGTGGGTGGAAATCGTCAATCCATGGGACACCACACAAGTGTTGCGCCAATATCTTCTGGTGGATCAAGCGATGTCTTTCGCTGCTGTCGAAGTCTTGCAAGCGCAGCACCCTACGTCCGTGTTGCTCCACACCCCTTTGCAGCGCACCCTTCCGCAAAGCACCGTGCATGCTGCCCTTGCGCTTCAACTCGGAGCCCAACAATCGCTCGTGGGACTTTGCGACACCGCCTACATCGTCGCACCTGAACTCAAAGAACTCCACCTTCCCGACTTTGGACGTGGCGACCAACCCAATGTGGAGCGCATCATTGCGGCAAAAACGCAGGCTTGTCTGTTTGCTCCCTTTGAAAATGCTCGCTACGAGTCGTTAGAGCGCGCTCATGTTCCCATCGTGGACTGTGCCGACTATCTCGAAACATCGCCTTTGGGACGCGCTGAGTGGATGCGATTCTACGGCAGATTGTGGGGAAAATCTCAACTAGCCGATAGTCTCTTTGCACTTGAAGTGCGCAACTACGAATGGTTGGCGCAAACTGTGCAGTCGGCTTTAGAGCAAACAACATCATCGGAGGTAGCGCACCCTACGCCATCCGGTGCTTCGCAGCGGGAACATCACCCGAAAATGCAGACCACTTCTATTGCTAAAATTCCAGTGGATACGCTAAACGTGGGAGGACACAAAAAAAATCTCCGACGAAATCAGAAAAACGTCGGAGTTTTTTCCAAAAACGTGGGAGAAAATTTTGAAATGTCGGAGATAATTTGGATAACCTCCGAGAAAAGGATGCACCAATGCACAAGACGACAGCATCACGAGGGGAAGATTCCTCCGTAACGCTGCAGCCCCCTTCAAGCATCTCCCATCGTGCGGTGCGTGTTTGGCTCGATTTGCCCTGGCAAAGCACTTGGTATGTGCCTGGAGGACGTAGTTATCTTGCCACCCTCATTGCAGACGCAGGCGGAGATTATCCCTTGCGCCACAACGATCAAGCCGGTAGCCTGCCACTTCCTTTGGAGCGCGCTTGGCAATATGCCCAAACAGCAGACGTGTGGATCATCAAAGGCGGTGACGAACTGCCCCCAAACTACGCCGCACTCACGGCTCTCTCGCGCGTCTATGCGCAATTTCCTGCTGTGCGGTCCCATCGCGTGTGGGTGTGCCACACGATGCAAGTGCCTTACTATGAGCATACCCCCTTCGCTCCTGCACAGTTGTTGCGCGAATGGTGCATCATGCTCGGTACCTTGCCGCTAGATGCCACAGACGCTTTGCGCTATTTCCATTCGCTGCCGCTCCACTGATGCTCTGCTGAAGCGAAGATTGGTCTTCCACCATTGGGATACCTTCAATCGCCCACGGCTTTTTCTCCGCATTTATCCTTCTGTTTGTCCCTCTTCTACATGCTCCTTTCTCCCTCTCCCACCGAACCCTGCTACTGAGCTTGAGTTGGCTCGTGCTACTGCTCATTGGGTTGCATCTTTTTGTGGGTAGTGTGTGGATGACTCCGCAAGAGGTGGCGACCGCTTTGGGCGATGCCGCTCGCTGTTTGCTGGGCGATAGAGATCCATCCTCCGCCATCGGGCAAGAAATCGTGGTGCACCATCGCTTGACCATCGCTCTCACCGCCGCCCTCTCGGGAGCCGCCCTCGGAGGAAGTGGACTCTTCACGCAGACGCTCTTTCGCAATCCGCTAGCCGACCCTTCTCTGCTGGGCATCAACGCTGGTGCTGCCCTCGGAGCTGCCCTTGCCATGATGGTTGTGGGGAGTGTTTCGGTCTTGACTGGCTTCACGCTCACCGTGCTCTCGGCTTTGTTGGGCGCACTGGTGGTGCTGAGTGTGCTGCTTAGTGTGAGCCGTCGTTTGGCGAGTGCCACAGCTGTGCTCTTAGTGGGCGTGATGCTCTCCTTCATGGTCTCTTCCGTGCTTGCTATCTTGGCACATCGTGCTTCTGCCGATGGACTGCGCCACTATCAACTTTGGCTTTTGGGCGACTGCACCTCTGTGAGTTGGTCACAACTTCCGCTTTTTGCCCTTGCCATCTTTCTTCTTTTGCTCTTGACATTCAGTCAGTTGCGTGTGCTCGACGCATGGTTGCTAGGCGATGTCTATGCGCAGTCGCTGGGCATCAGCGTGGATCGCGAGCGCTTCCGCCTTTTAGGGGTCGTCGGTCTGCTTTCCGCTGTGGTCACTGCCCTTTGTGGTCCCATCGCCTTTGTCGGTTTGGCTGCCCCACACGCAGCGCGTTTGGTGTCACACCAAGGTGCCCATCATCGTCTGCTGCCCCTCACGCTCTTGATGGGGAGTGTGCTTCTTCTCTTCTGCCAACTTGTGGCGCGACTGCCGCTATGGGGCGAAGCACAACTTCCGCTCAATGCGGTGACTCCCCTAGTGGGTGCACCCATCATGGTGCTGTTGCTACTGCAACATCGCCCTCGATGAGGTGAACAGACGCAAGGTTTGCTCGAGGCTATCGCACTGCCTGCATCACTCTTTGGCTGCCTTGCGCTGCCTGCACCTCTATCTCTCTTGTTTCATTGTCCATCTCTCCAACTCTCTCGAAGAAATGCTCAACTCCTCCGTACGACCCTTTATCCTTCTTTCCAACGACGACGGCTATCAAGCCCCTGGACTCAACTTTCTCATCGATGTGTTGCGCCCAGTCGCCGACATTTTGGTAGTGGCACCCAGTGGTGCGCGCTCTGGTTTTGGCTGTGCCATCACCGCCACGCAGCCCATTCAGTGCCGACTCGTGCATGAGGAAGACGGACTCGACATTTATTCCTGCACGGGAAGTCCGGTGGACTGTGTGAAACTCGCCTTCAATGTGCTCCTCGACAACTACAATCGCAAGCCCGATTTGGTGGTTTCGGGGGTGAACCACGGCGATAACTCTAGTGTCAATACCTTTTATTCTGGCACCATGGGAGCAGCTAACGAAGGGGTGCTACAAGGCGTGCCCGGCATCGGATTTTCCTACTGCCACTTCAGCTACGATGTCGATATGTCGGCTTGCGCGCCCTACATTATAGAGATTGTGCAACAGGTGCTCCGCGAAGGACTTCCACCTTTCTCCGCCCTCAATGTCAATTTCCCTGCTTTATCCGAATTTGAAGGCGTGAAAGTGTGCCGTATGGCGCGTTCGCGCTGGGTGAACGAGATGGCGGTGAACTACAAACCTCGCAGTGGCTCACCTTATTATTGGCTCACTGGCGAACCCTACGAACTAGAACCTGAAGCGGAAGACACTGACCGCTGGGCGCTGGCTCACGGTTATGTGTCGATTACTCCGCAGACGCTCGATGCAACCAACTATCCCTTGTTGCAACAACTCAAATCGAAGGAGTGGTAAGGCACAGCAACAGGGAGTGAGTCTCGACTTTTCTCCTTCCTACATCGCATTTCCCACCTCGTAATTTCTCCCTTCTCACTAACCAATTCAGCAGATTCCACCTCGTAATTTCCCCCCTTTCATCATGCGCTATTTCATCATTGCTGGCGAAGCCTCGGGCGATCTTCACGCTTCACACCTCGTCACAGCCCTCCGAAAGGAAGATGCCGATGCTCAATTTCAAGGCTTGGGCGGCGATCTCATGGCGGCAGCTGGCGTTGACGTGCTTTGGCACTATCGCACTATGGCGTATATGGGATTTGTGCAGGTGATGCTTCACTTGCCTCAGATACTCCGCGCCATGCGTGCGTGCAAGGCGGCTATTGAGGTCTATCGTCCCGATGCGATTATCCTAGTGGATTATCCTGGTTTCAATCTGAATATCGCGGCTTGGGCACGAAAACACCTCGATGCTCCCATCTTCTATTATATCGCCCCCAAGATTTGGGCATGGAAAGAGGGACGCATTCGCAAAATCCGCCAAAATGTGGACAAGGTGCTCTCGATTTTACCCTTTGAAGTGGACTATTTCGAGCGCGAACATGGCTATAAAGTGGACTATGTGGGCAATCCTTCGCGTGCAGAGGTCGATGATTTCTTGCAGCATGACAGTCATTCTTTCGCAGACTTCTGTGCAGCGCATCAGCTCGATCCGCAGCGCAAAATTGTAGCACTGCTTGCTGGTTCGCGCCGCTCGGAAATTGCTGCCAACCTGCCGCGGATGTTGCAGGCTTTTGCGCAGGTGCAAACCGAATCTGCCGCAAGAAGCCGTGGTGTCTCTGCTACCCAATCTGCCCCCCCCTGCCCACAACACTGTCGAACAATCTGTCGCACCACAAGCATACCAGGCGGTGATTGCCGCTGCTCCTGGCATCGAACCTGAGGAATATGCACCTTATTTGCAGGCTTATCCTCATGTTCATCTGGTGTCTGCGGCTACTTTTGCGCTGTTGAAGCACGCGCACACGGCGTTGGTCACAAGTGGCACCGCAACGCTCGAAACTGCGCTCTTTGGTGTGCCGCAGGTGGTGTGCTATCATATCAGAGGAGGTGCGCTCGTGCGTGCCATCCAACCGCATTTTCTCAACTGCCGCTTCATCTCTTTGGTCAATCTCATTGCAGACGACGAGGTTGTGCCTGAACTCATTGCAGATCATACTGCACCGCACCACATTGCGCGCCATCTGCTCCCACTGCTCGACGACACAAGCGCGGCTCGACAAGCGCAATTATCGGGATATGCCCGTATGCGTGCCCAACTTGGCACAGATGTTGCCCCACTAGAGGGGGCGCAGCTCATTGTGCACGCGATGCGCGAGGGACTGAATTCCCCGACATTGCCATAGTATCATACGACACCACAGCGGCGCTTCCCAAGTACATTGCGTATGAACTCCCCTGCGCTCGCATAATGTAGACTTCTTTTTCTGACTATTCACTTAAAATCAATCTAATATGTCTTCCATCGCTTCCCAATTTGCACAGCAACTGCTCGAGGTGCAGTGCATCAAACTTCAACCTACGCAGCCTTTCACCTGGGCGAGTGGCTGGTTGTCTCCATTCTATTGCGACAATCGCAAGACGTTGGCTTATCCTAAGGTGCGCACCTTCGTGAAAGACCAACTCGCAGCTATGATTCGTGCGCAATATCCCGAAGCTACTGCCATTGCTGGTGTTGCCACTGGTGCTATTGCTCAAGGTGCTTTGGTAGCCGATGCCTTGAATCTCCCTATGTGCTACGTGCGTGCCAAAGCTAAGGACCACGGCATGGGCAATCTCATCGAAGGTACCCTGCCCGAAGGAGCAAAAGTGGTGGTTGTCGAAGACTTAATTTCGACAGGTGGTAGCAGTCTTAAGGCTGTTGAGGCGCTCCGTGCCGCTGGTTTTGAATTCTCGGCATGGTGGCGAGCTTCACCTACGGATTCCCTGTGGCTGAAGAGGCTTTCCGCGCTGCAAATGTCACCCTGACTACGCTCACCAACTATGAGGCAGTGGTAGAAACGGCTCGTGCCATTGGCTACATCGAGGAGAGCCACTTGCCTCTCTTGGCTCGTTGGCGCGCCAATCCTTCCACTTGGAGCCCTGAAGTGTAAGACTTCGCTCCTGTTCTTATCGCATTCTTCCTTCCTTCCCTCCTTTGCGCGTGCAAGTGGTGCGGATGGTGGGCACTTTCGCTCAGACTGTTGTGGTAGTTTTTCCATATATGTTGTGGCTGTTCGCCCCAATGTGGTGCAGCGCTCCAATCTATTGCGGTGATTCTCCCGACATGTAACGAGTATTCTCCCAAAACTTTCCCCTAAACATGGACGTGGGTGGATAAGTGCCTAATCATCCTCAGCGTGCTTCGCGCTCTCAAAGGAGGGAAGGTAGACTATTTCTCTCTAAAATGACAAAATATACCTCCGAAATCTACACGGTCAATGCTACGCAAGCGCTGGCTTACGAGCGTTTGGCTGATTTGCGCCGTTTTGAAGCCCTTAAAGCGGCTTTCTCCGACCCTGAGAAGATGCAATATATCTTGCAAAATCTCCCAGCCGACCAAGTGTCGCCCGATAAACTCGCTGAGATTCGCGAACAAGTGGAGAAGATGCAGTTCACCGAAGACACCATCTCTGCTGATACTAAGGTGGGACCTGTGTCGCTTGCCATCGTGGAGCGCGAACCTTGCAAGTTGGTGAAACTCGTGACGCAGAATTCTCCCGTGAATGCTACGGTTTGGGTGCAACTCGTGGAGAAAGGCACTTATCAAGCGGCACTCAAGGTGACCATCGGTGTGGAACTCAATTTCTTCATTCGCAAGATGGTGGAGAAGCACATCAAAAAGGCGCCCGACGGTCTGGCACAGTTCTTGAGCCAAATCCTAGCGGTGGGCTAAACGCTCCATCGCCCGGGGTGGGGATTCCTTTGTTTTATGCGCTAAAATGGTAAAAGATGATGGCTTTATTGCGTAAGTGGCCACTGCGCCACGGATTTGTAGCAGGCGGCTTGGCGCTGATGTTGGGAGCCATGGCGGCTTTGCTGGCTTGCGGTGAGGAGAGCACTTCGCGTTTTTCGCACCATCGTGCCTTTTTGCGCTTTCTCCCGTGGCAGCCGCTCCAGTGCTCTCCGCAGCAGTGCATGGTGTAGGGGAGTGGTGCGCCATCACTTATGATGCTTCGCACTACGTTTTCACGAATGCTGCCCAGCGCACGAGCCGATATCCGCGCACGGCACTCGATGCTTACGGAACTCCCACTTCGATAGCCGGATTTGTGGTGGGCACTCCTGCCTTGCCCGATCTGAGCGGACGGCAGACGGTCGTGGCTTTCGACCTCGTTTGCCCTTCTTGCTACCAAGGGGCTTATGTGGAACGTCGACTGTCGTGGAATCCTTCTACACCAGGCACGCTCGTCTGTGGGCGTTGCCAGCGTCACTACGACCTCAACAATGGGGGAATCGTGAGTGTGACAAAAGGAGATGGCCAACCAAATGTGGGACTTTTCCGATATTTGGCTACTTACTCAGCAAATTCGGATGTGTTTGTTGTGCAAAATTAGGCGAAACATTTGGTCAGCTTTCTTAAAATCCTTACCTTTGCACCACATTACGCCTGAATGGTGGAATGGTAGACACGAGGGACTTAAAATCCCTTGGCCATTACGGCTGTACGAGTTCGAGTCTCGTTTCAGGCACCTCCCTTCTGTTGGATTTCCAGCAGGAGGGATTTTTTTTTGCCCTCACGTTTGCCCTCTGTAAGTCTTTGTGCGCATCCTTATGGGGGCGAACTTTCCTGTGTAATTGTCGGCTTTTTCAGCTCGGTTGTTTGCTTTTTGGGGGGATTACTTTTAGAGCTTGTTTCTCCATTGCGGTGTAATACAAAAACAAAGGCCATCCCGTCGGGATGGCCTTTGTGAAATAAGAGTGGCATGTCGTGCGTTGTGGGGAAATGCTCTGCTATTTCCTTACCCTCATAGGAGGGGATGGGCAGAGTGCTCCGCGCTACGACAGCTTAATGTGGAGTGTTTAGGGAACCAACACCTTTTTACCATTGCGAATCACAACACCCTTTGCAGTAGTTGCATCGATACGTTGTCCGGCAAGGTTGTAGGTTGCGCCCGTTTGTCCGTTGTTGTCGCTAGCTACCTTAGTCACTGCAGTGGGTTCAACGACTTTGGGAAGCTCGAAATGTATAGCAGGTGCTGCTGTACCTACTGGAATCTTCAAGTAGCAACGGTTAGCAGGGATGTTGTACTTTTGAATTTGGCGAAATTCTGTATTACCTTGCTTGTTATCTACCAATACATAGTACTTGAAGTGTTCTTGATCACGCATTGCAGGTGTGAGAGTTTCAGTTGTTCCATAGAGGTGAGTTTCTATGGGGTCATCAGCACATGCAACTGCGGGGCAAGTATATTTACCTGGTTTATCAGCAATAATAAACACTGCAGTGTTGGCAGGGATAACCTTACTTTCGATAAGTTCGAAATTAATAGCGCTAGCAGATGGCTCACCTCTGAGTTTGTATGCGTGAACACCTTGTGGGATTCTCACAGGATAAGGCACAATCATCGTGGCAAAGTTGCCATTATTAGAATGAGTTACGTTGAGCTCGTAGTTCATTCCAATATAGTAACCTGTATCTAAGTCTTTTTGGATCATACACATAAAGGACAAAGTCTACGATATTACCACGATTTTTTTAACGATTTCGTTTTTCGCGTCAGTGTTACCTCCTGGATCAATGCTATTCCAGTCGATTTTTGAAGCGGAGATGGTATTCACCTGGCTTGGAAGGAGCTGTGAAGGTTCCGTTCTGAAAGTTGACCCTCCATTGTTCATTTGTTTTTTTCTACGCCATTTTTTTCGTCTTCTTCTGACCATTATATACCGTGGCATAAACAAGTTCGTTGTCTTCCATGCTGGTGACATCGAACTTCTTGTTTTGATTGCGGTCGAGATAGAGATAACTGTCCATCCAAGAGCCTGACCACTTGTACTCAAACTGAATTTCTGCGCCAGGGACTGCTCCAATTGTGAATCTGGGAATCGCGAAGTTGAAGTAAGCCTGATCTTTTGGTAGATCTTTTTGTTCAATAGTTCGACAATTGGGAGAAACAACCTTGACGTATTCAAGGAAGCGGTTTTGCTGTTTAGTTGCATCCTTGTCAAAGTTGATGGGAATGGGAGGAGCTTGGTTAGGCTTTTTCTGAGTTTGCGCACTGATTCCTGCGAAGGTGAAGAGTGCAGCTGCGAAAGTGAATGCAGTAATTATTCTATTCATACGCGTTGAAAATAGGAGTGTGTGAGATAAATCTCTATAATTTTGTTGTTTTTATCAGAGTTTACTTTCGCAAAAGTAAGATATTTTGCAATATGAACCAAACAAATCTGCGATAAAAATGTAGTTTTTTCTTGAAACGTAAGTGTTTACCCGTAAAAAGTGACTTATTTCGAGAAAAAGCGTATGAAATTTATAAGCGACGTGCACGAGGACTAATGTAGAGCCATGAGGATTTTGCAACGAAAAGAATAAGGTAGATTTTGATAACTAGGGTATTATGCCAATGGTTCGTGGATATTGTAGTAAATGTCTTGTGCGAGTTAATGTGTAATATCGTATAAAATCCCAAAGATGGGTGCGGATGAAACTCGAAAATGGAGCTTTTTATGGGACATACACCGCCATTCTTCGGGAAGACTTGCAAAGAAAGAGGAGTGATGGCTTGTTTTGAGGATGAAATGTCTTCCGAAATATGGGAAATGTATGCTTGTAGAATAACAACGCTGGAGAAATGAAAATGAGAGTTCCCAACTATTGTGCGAAAACCTTGGTAGGATGCCCAAGAAGTCGTAAATTTGTTGGAACTTCAGGGTCTGGGCTCTCGCGCAAAAGGAAAATGTAGCCTCCTTGTCGCGTTTGCCTATTCTTCACCCTAATCCACAGTTGCTGTGACTTTGTGAGCATCTACAATGACAATGAAGAGCGTCTGTAGTGACAGTGTAGAAGATTCGTAGCGATAATGTAGAATGCCTACAAAACCCTAGAAGACTCCTTATATATAAATAGGCAACCCTCTCAATGACAATCCAACATCTTATAGCGCAACGACTCAACCTGCGCGATAAACAAGTAGAAGCCACCCTCAAACTCTTGGACGAGGGGGCAACCATCCCCTTTATTTCTCGCTACCGCAAGGAAGCCACCGGCGCACTCGACGAAGTGCAGGTGGCAGCAGTAGCAGATGAATACCGCAAAGTCCAAGAACTTGAGCATCGCAAGACCTTTGTGCTCGAAACCATCGAAGCGCAAGGCAAACTCACCGATGAGTTGCGCCAGCGCATCACACAATCGTGGGATGCCACCGAGGTGGAAGATCTCTATCTCCCCTTCAAACCCAAACGCCGCACGAAGGCGCAGGTGGCGCGCGAACGAGGATTGGAACCCCTCGCTCAGAAGTTGCTGCTCCGTCCGCAAGACGATCCAGAGTTGGCAGCTGAGCGTTTTCTCACCGACGAGGTGCCTGATGTAGCAGCTGCCCTGCAAGGCGCGCGCGACATCATCGCAGAGCAAATCAGCGAAGACGAACGCAGCAGACAGAGTCTCCGCAATGTCTTTGGCAGAGAAGCCGTGATTTCTTCAAAACTTGTGAAAGGCAAGGAGGAAGAGGCGGCTAAATATCGCGATTATTTCGATTGGAGTGAACCCTTGCGTCGCTGCACTTCCCACCGTCTGTTGGCAATGCGTCGCGGAGAATCAGAAGGCATGCTGCGCGTGTCCATCGCTCCTGCCGATGAGAGTGGGACAGCCGACCGCATCGCCCGACCTTTTGTGCGCCCCAACACAGCAGCGGCAGCGCAAATCGCGACTGCCGCCGCCGATGCCTACAAGCGATTGTTGCGCCCCAGCATCGAAACGGAATTTGCCGCGCAGAGTAAACAGCAGGCAGACGAAGAAGCCATCCGCGTGTTTGCACAAATCTGCAACAACTGCTCCTCGCTGCGCCTCTCGGTTCGCGCAGAATCATGGGCATCGACCCTGGTTTTCGCACAGGATGTAAGGTGGTTTGCCTTGATGAACAAGGCGATCTCTTGCACAACACCACGATTTACCCTCACGAACCCAAGAAAGACCGTGCCGCTGCCGCAGCCACCTTGCAGAAATTGGCGAAGCAATATCGCGTAGAAGCCGTGGCGATTGGTAATGGCACGGCAGGACGTGAAACCGAAGAACTGGTGCGCAGTCTGAAATCTCAGGCGAATGCTGAGGTGAATTGGGACGAAATCCCCATTTTCTTGGTGAGCGAAGACGGAGCCTCCGTCTACTCAGCTTCGGCAGTGGCTCGCGCTGAATTTCCCGACCACGATGTCACCGTGCGTGGTGCGGTATCCATCGCCCGCCGTTTGGCAGATCCGCTGGCAGAGTTGGTGAAAATCGACCCGAAAGCCATCGGTGTGGGGCAATATCAGCACGATGTCGATGCCACCGCCCTGAAGCGCGCGCTAGATCACACCGTAGAGCACTGCGTGAATGCTGTTGGGGTGAATCTCAACACGGCTTCCGCTCATCTTCTCACCTATGTCAGCGGACTCGGAGCGGCATTGGCGCAAACATTGTCAATTATCGTGCTGAACATGGGGCGTTTGCTTCGCGCAAAGAACTCTTGAAAGTGCCGCGACTGGGGGCGAAAGCCTTTGAACAGTGCGCAGGTTTCTTGCGCATTCCCCAAGCGAAGCACCCGCTCGACAACACCGCCGTGCATCCCGAACGCTATGCGCTGGTGGAAAAGATGGCGAGTGATGCGGGAACTGACCTCCAGTCGCTCATCGCGCATCCTGAGATTCGACAGAAGATTGACCTCAAACGCTATTGCACTGCCGAAGTGGGGCTCCCCACGCTCCATGATATTTGGGCAGAACTTGACAAACCTGGCAGAGATCCTCGTGGCACAGCGCAGGTGTTCCAATTTGAGGAGCGCGTGCACAGCATCGATGATTTAGAAATTGGTATGGTGCTACCAGGTGTCGTGACGAATGTCACCAACTTTGGCGCATTTGTGGACTTAGGCATCAAGACGAAAGGGCTGGTGCACGTGTCGCAACTGGCTGACCGCTTCGTGAAAGATCCAGCGGAAGTGGTGCAAGTGCAGCAACAAGTGGAAGTGCGCGTGGTGGAAGTGGACAAGGCACGTGGAAGAATCGCACTGAGTATGAAAAAAAGCTAGCACATTGCACGGTCTTATCGCTCCATGTTCTTGGATTTCTTCCTTGGTTTCTTCCTCTTCTCCCCTTGGTTTCTTGCTCTTTATAATATGGGGCTTTTTTTGCTCCATGATTTCAACCCAAAAGAATGACTACAGACGAACAATATATGCTCCGCGCTTTGGAACAAGCGCAAATGGCTGCCGACCGCGACGAGGTGCCAGTGGGAGTGGTGGTAGTGTGCCAAGATCGCATCATAGCGCGCGGACACAACCTCACCGAAACCCTCAATGATGTCACGGCTCATGCTGAGATGCAAGCCGTCACCGCCGCTGCCAATGCCCTCGGTGGGAAGTATTTGAGCGACTGCACGCTCTACGTCACCGTCGAACCCTGCGTGATGTGCGCTGGGGCTTTGGCGTGGGCGCAAGTAGGGCGCATAGTTTACGGAGCTTCCGACCCCAAACGCGGTTATTCTGTCTACGCCCCTGAGGCTTTGCATCCTCGCACCCAAGTCACCGCTGGTGTCCTTGCCGAAGAGTGCGGGGAACTGATGCGACAATTTTTCAAAAGCAAAAGATAAGTAGTAGAGGTTAGAGGTTAGACGTTAGAGATTAGACGTTAGACGTTAGAAGGCTAGCGCGATTGGACTAGAAATACTAGATGAACTAGAAGCACTAGAACTTCTAATAAACCCGATCCACTTGTGACGAGCAAAAAAGGGTCTGCGACTCTCTAACGTCTAGTCTCTAATGTCTAACGTCTCATAAGCCCGAGCCACTTGTGGCAAGCAAAAAAGGGTCTGCGACTCTCTAACGTCTAACGTCTAGCCTCTAATGTCTAACGTCTCATAAGCCCGAGGCACTTGTGGCGAGCAAAAAGGGTCTGCTACTCTCAACCTCTACCCTCTAAGATCTATTGTCTAACGTCTCATAAGCCCGAGGCACTTGTGGCGAGCAAAAAGGGTCTGCTACTCTCTAACGTCTAACGTCTAATATCTAACGTCTAAATATCGTGTCTTCTCACAACGTTCTTGGACATTTAGGTGAGGATTTCGCCTGTTCTTTCCTCCTTCGTCAGGATTATCACATCTTGGCGCGCAACTGGCGTTGTTTTCCCTACGAGATAGACATCGTGGCAGACGACTGGGGCGAACTCGTTTTTGTGGAAGTCAAAACCCGCACTTCCGATGAATGGAGCGATCCTGCAGCAGCGGTAGACCGTCACAAGCGCGAACACCTCTCCCTTGCTGCGCGAGCCTATATGCGCCAGCAGCAAGTGGGCGATGTTCCCTTCCGCTTCGACATCATTGCTTTGGTGGGTAGCGCACCACCTTTTGAGATTGTCCACTACAAAAACGCCTTCCCGTTGGAACTCCCTCAACGTTTTCACCCGAAAAATCCTGCTGATGAACTCTTTTTCTAATAGCGAAACGCAACATCTCCTGAGTAATGCCGCGAACTCTCGAGAAAACACTGCGAACTCTCGCAAAGTATCGCCCGCAGCTCCGTCTTTCGTAGCTGATTCTTGCGAAGAAGACACCTGCGAAGGGTGTAGTGCACCAGCAAAAGCCCAACTCCCTCCACATTGGATTCGCAAGCATTTTCCCACGGTGCCGACCACGATGGAGATGATTGCGATGGATGCTGCACCAGCAGGGGAGGTGTGGATGGTGAGTACCGATTTTCAAACTCGTGGTCACGGACAGCGCGGAACGAAATGGGAGAGCGATTGCGGAGAAAATCTCATATTCACCTTTGTCTTTAGCCCACAAGGGGTGCGCGCTACCGAGCAATTCTATCTTTCTGAAATCGCTTGTTTGGCAGTCGCCCAAACCCTCGATGCGTATGTCGAAGGAGTCAGTGTGAAATGGCCGAACGATGTGTATGTGGGTGAGCAGAAAATCTGTGGAATGCTCCTCAATCATCAGCTCCGAGGGGCGATGGTGGAGAGTACCATGGTGGGCATCGGCATCAATGTCAATCAATTACAATTCGTGAGCGATGCGCCCAATCCTATTTCTTTGTGGCAACTCCTCGGGCATAGCATCGACACCGAAGAAGTGTTGGAAAGTTTTGTGCGCCACTTTGAAACCCTCTATGCGCTGTGGTTGGCAGGCGACAAAACGCGCATAGCCACGGCTTATCAACAGCGACTTTTTCGCCGTGAAGGCGTACATCCTTATGAAGACACCGCCACTGGTGAGCGATTTTTAGCCACGATAGAACAAGTTGCGCCCACTGGACTGCTCACTCTTCGCGACAACGCTGGAGACTTGCGCACCTTTGATTTCAAAGCTGTGAAGTTTCTCCTTGACTCCTCTCACGAAGAGTGAAGCGAAAGCAGACTTTTCTCTCTACACCCACTAGAATTATAGATGAACGAACCATGCACCGAAAAATCCTACATATTGCGCTGCCCTCCATCTTCACCAACATCACCGTACCGTTGTTGGGCATCGTGGGCACCTACATTGCAGCCCATCTTGGCGCCTATTATCTTGCTGCCATCAGTGTGGGCAGCACTTTATTCTCCACCACCTACTCGCTCTTCAATTTTCTTCGCATGGGTACGGGTGGTGTGGCTGCGCAAAGTTATGGAGCCGAACAATTCAGTGAGAGTGGCGTGGTGCTAGGTCGGTCGTTGGTCATTGCCCTCTCCTTGAGTTTGGGCATCCTCTTGTTGCAACAGCCCATCATCGAACTAGGACTTTGGCTCATGTCGGTAGAAGGAGCACAACGCGTCCTTGTGATGGACTATTTTCATTGGCTCATTTGGGGTGCACCTGCCATGCTCAGTCTGTTTGCGCTCAATGGTTGGCTCTTAGGTATGCAAAATGCCGTCTATCCTATGATCGTTGCGGTGACGCAAAACCTGCTCAACATCGGCATCTCCCTCTTTCTCGTCTATGGACTTCAGATGAAAATCGAAGGTGTAGCGATTGGCGCGCTCACTGCTCAGTGGGTGGGAGCGATATTAGCCTTGACTTTTGCTGTTCGTGTGGCGCGCAAGCATGGCATCGCTTTGTTTTCGCAGGGACATCGCGTGTTTCGCGACCTTGCCGCGTGGAAACGCTTCTTCACCGTCAATGTTTTCATCTTCCTCCGCACGCTGTGTTTGGTGGCAGTGATGTTTTCTTTCACCGCCTTTGGCAATCGCAGTGGCAACTATGTCGTAGCCGGCAATGCCATTCTCCTTCAACTCTTCCTCCTCACAAGCTATTTCCTCGATGGTTTCGCCTATGCTGGCGAGGCTGTGGGAGGTCGCATCACGGGGCAAGGTGATGGCGTGGAGTTTCGCCGACTGGTGCGCGCCCTCTTCTTGTGGGGCGGCATCATTGCACTGTTGTTTTCTGCCTTCTTTTTCGTGATGGGCGATTTCATCGTGGAGCAGTTGGGACAAGATGCGCAGGTCATCACGGTGGCACGCACCTATTTGCCCTACGTTGTTGCCCTACCTGTGGTGAGTGTCACAGCCTTTCTCTTTGATGGCTTGTACATCGGCACCACTGCCACGCGGAGCATGCTCGTCGGAGTGGCTTATGCTTCTGCCCTCTTCTTTTTGCTGCACCAAATGCTCGCTCCCACGATGGGCAATCACGCCTTGTGGATTGCCTTCACCGCCTATCTTGCGCTGCGGGGTGGGGTGATGGCATTGCAATTACCAGGGGTGTTGCGCAGAAAGTTTGGCTAAATCTTGCCAACCTCCGCTACAATGTGTAATTTTGTGCTGCAATCGCTCTCGTAGCACGCAAAGCAGTGTCGGAAACTTTCGGATGGTTCGGAGGTTTATGCACGCACGCTTCCTTTAATTCGCAAATTTCTTCATCTTTCTATTATATGAAATTCAATCGCATCCTGCTTAAACTCAGTGGCGAAAGCCTTATGGGGCAACAAGGTCACGGCATCGACACGCAGCGTCTCAACGAATATGCTGCACAAATCCAAGAAATCCACCAGATGGGTGTGCAAATCGGCATCGTCATTGGCGGTGGCAACATCTTCCGCGGTTTGAGCGGTGCTGGTAAAGGCTTTGATCGTGTCAAAGGTGACCAAATGGGCATGTGCGCCACGGTGATCAACAGCCTAGCACTTTCCTCAGCCCTTGATGCTATTGGCGTGAAAAACCGTGTGCTCACCGCCATTCGCATGGAGCCCATCGGAGAGTTTTACTCCAAATGGAAGGCCATCGAAGCCATGGAACGCGGAGAAGTCGTGATTATGAGTGCAGGTACGGGCAATCCTTACTTCACCACCGACACGGGTTCGTCACTTCGTGGCATCGAAATCGAAGCTGATGTGATGCTCAAGGGCACGCGTGTGGATGGTGTCTACACTGCCGACCCTGAAAAAGACCCCACCGCCACGAAGTTCTCCGAAATCTCTTATGACGAAGTGCTTCAGCGCGGCTTGAAGGTGATGGATGTCACTGCCACAGCTATGTGCAAAGAGAATGGTCTTCCCATCTATGTGTTCAACATGGACATCGTGGGCAACCTCCGTCGTGTGATGGAAGGCGAAGACATCGGCACTTACGTGCACGCCTAAGGTTGGCTAACACCCAAAAAACTCCGAGAAAATTTTAGTTTTCTCGGAGTTTTTTGTTGTGCTGCTCCCTGCGTTAGGGAAAAGATATTATTGCTGTCCGGTAAAAGTTTTTCTGATGATAAAAATAAGGCTGAAACCCTCTTGCAGGATTTCAGCCTCTTTTGTTACTTTGCTTGTTGGAAAAAAACACTAGTAACATGAGCAAAGTACACATTTTACCGGACAGCCAGTCTATAGTCAGGTCATTAAATTGCTGGATAAAGCCAAAATTCAACAAATTAGTCTCGAAACACTAGGGAGCGAGCGTTATGTTAAGTGTTTGACAGGTTGGAAACACCTCATCATTATGCTCTTTGGGGTGCTCAAACACTTTGATTCTCTGCGTGAATTGGAGATTGGCATGAAAGCCGAGACCATGAAACTCTCCCACTTGGGGCTTGACTACGTTGTCCGTCGCAGCACACTTGCAGAAGCCAACCAGCGGCGACCACAAGAGTTCTTTGCCAAGGTTTATGCCTCCCTGTTGGAACGCTACACTCCTTTTTTAGCGGACAGCTGTTCTGTGAGCTGTCAAAAAGCCTGGGAGAAGCAGCTGTATATGATGGATTCTACCACAATCACGCTCTTTGATAACATTCTTAAGGGAGTAGGTAGACATCCTAAAAGCGGAAAGAAGAAAGGCGGCATGAAGGTACACACCATTATGAAGTATCAAGTAGGTGTACCGATGGTGGTAGAACTGACCTCTGCTGCCAAACACGATCATTATCTTCTCAAAAAGGTGCACCTGCCCCAAGATGCCACCTTGGCAATGGATAGAGCCTACATAGACTATGCACAGTTTCAAAGGCTTACCGAAGAAGGTGTCTGCTATGTGACTAAGATGAAGAAGAATCTCAGCTACAAGGAGCTCTCTTCTATAGCCTATGTTTCTCGTGATGGTCTAGTCACTCATATCGACAAACACATTCTTTTTTTGAGAAAGAGAAGGTAAGGCACGAAGCCCGATGTGTAGAGCTATGGAGCAATAACTCTCGTAAGTCGGTGACGTTGCTGACCAACAATTTTTGAACTATCGGTTCAGGAACTTGCAGAAATCTACAAGCGCAGGTGGGCTATAGAAACGCTCTACAAACAACTGAAACAGAATTTTTCCTTTGCACTTTTTTTCTATGGTGAGAGTGTGAATGCCATCCAGATACAAACCTGGGTAGTACTCATTGCCAATCTCTTGTGCACAGTGCTCTCTAGAATGATAAAAAGACACGTTTCTTTTTCTCAAATCGTAACCATGCTTAGATTGACGCTCATGTATTACACTAATTTCATCGCTTTCATGGAAGATCCTCAAAAGGATGAGTGTGCAATTTGGGCTGAAAGAGCTAAATCTCCACCCTCGGAACCGTCATTATTCGATTAGGGGGCTTGCTTTTTGGAAAAGAAAGCCCGAAGTCCTATTCCAAAGGGCTTCGGGAAGCTTTCTTGTGCCGTTTGGAAGTTTACCGGACAGCAATAAAAAGATATCAAAGTGTTCAGTTCAAAAGGTGAGCACTTATCGTTTGCGAGCCGCAGCGGAGCCACGCTTTGCAGGAGCTGCGGTGCGAGCTGCAGCCGATGCTTTGCGGTTAGCAGGGGAGAGCGCTGTATTTTTGGAGGAGAGTAGTCGCATTTTCATCGCCCAACTGCTGTGCTTTGGTGAGATATTCCAGCGCACGAGCGCGATCTTGTTGTTCGCCATACGCCACACCAATGATTTTATAAGCGTCGGCAGCTTGAGGATTCTCTGCGAGGGCTTGTTGAGCCGTTGCGATAGCATCGTCCCAAAGGCGAACACGCAGGCAGAGGAGGGCGCGATTGATGCGATAGTCCTCACGCTCTTCGCTGTTGGTGGCACGTGCTATGGCAGAATTGAAGTCGTCAATCGCCACTTGATAGATGCGTGCTTTCTCCGCGAGAAGCGCACGAAGCGCATAGAACTGCGCAGAGAGGCGGTTGGAACCTACGATTTGTTCGTAGTCATTGTAGTCCAACACAGCAGCGCGCACGTTGCCGAGTTTCTCATTGTAGTAGGCACGCAATTCCAAGACGGCAGCCACATCACCACCCTTGTAAGGTTTTTCGGCAATCTCCAACGCTTTATCAAGTTCCGCCACGATGAGGCTGTCTGCCACTTTCATGCGCATGAGCACTTGTGCTGCAAAATAGTGGGATTGTGGAGAAGCCGCTGCTGTGGCATTGTAGGCTTTAAACTTCTCCAAGGCTTGTTCATCGCGATTCATGCTGTAGAGAATCACCCCTTGTTGGAGTAAGGTGGAGGGTTTGCCTGAAGAGTGTAAGACTTTTCGGACGCCTTGAGCGCAGCTTCGAGATTCCAAGTTGGATAATTTGTGCTGTCGTTTAATGCCTTCTCATAGATGAGTTGCGACTGTGCATCGTAGACCGCATCGAGTCCGTCACCACCGAGGGTGAAGCGGCGTTGCAACCACGCATCGGCTTCGGCATATTTGCGCTGACGAGCATAGTAGCTGGCGAGGTCGAGCATAGCAGCCCCATTCTTGGGGTAAGCCGTGATGAAATCTTGGATGAGGGGGAGCACTTGCAGGCTGTCGCGCTGGGTGCGGAGCATCATGAAGAAATAAGAGTAAGCGTCGTTCTCACTGGTGGTGGGCAACTGCTTCGGCATTCTAATCGCGTTGAAATCACTGTTAAGGGCAGAAGCTGCATTCACTCTGAACGAATCTGCCACGGCTGCGCTGATGGCACAGATGCCTTGTGCATGATCCAAGAGATTTCGCTGAGCGATTGCCACCACTTGTCCGTTGTCCACGATGGGGCAACCCACATATTGTTCCTCGTTGGGTGTACTCAGGGTGTAGTAAGGGAAGTTGTTGTTAGTATCTGCCGAGAGGACGTTGGTAGCAAGAGGTTGCGCTTGTTTTTCGGTGGAGAAACGTCTGTTGCCACGCTGTACCAGCCGCACCCACTGCTGTGCTGCGCGTGAGGAAGGGCAATTTCTTGGTGGGCATGGCAGTGGTGACACGCACCATGTCGTAGTTGTCGCTAGCAGCTACGATGCGCAACACATCGGCTTGGCGACCTTTGGTGTCGGTCACGACAGCGCGAGTGGCACCCCGGAAGGCAGCGTAGGGAGCTACGACTTCTGCCGTGGGAGATGCAAAATATCCATAAGTGGTGTGGAGCGTGTCGCCCTTTTCATTGAAGGTTACTACGCGCACCACAGCTTGTTGAGCATCGTTTGGCTTCTGCGCTTGGCTCAGCGTGGGAAGGAAAGCCAGCGCAAGGGGAAGGAGGTATTTCATTGGTGAAGAATCTTGCGTTGAAGGTTGGGGATTATTGTGCACCCTCGGTGAGAAGTTGGCGAGCATTTGCCAAAGCTGCATCCGTGATGGCAGCTCCCGAGAGCATATTGGCGATTTCTTGCACACGCTCCTCGTCAGAGAGGGCGCGGATGCTGGACGTTGTGCCGGTGTCGCTCTCTTGTTTGTGCACCCAAAAGTGCACTTTCCCGAGTGCGGCTATCTGTGGCAAGTGAGTGATGCAGAGCACTTGTGCGGTTTTTCCCATGCGTTGCATCACACGTCCCATGCGCTCTGCCATCGTACCGCTCACACCCGTGTCGATCTCGTCGAAAATAATGGTGGGGAGGTTACGTTTTTGAGCTATCAAGGCTTTGAGGGTGAGCATCACACGAGCGATTTCACCGCCAGAGGCTGTTTGTGCCACATCTTGCAGCGGCATTTGTTTGTTAGCAGTGAAGAGAAAGCGCACCGCATCGCAGCCCATACGGTCGGGACGAGGACGCGCGGTGAAATCGAAGAGGATTTGCACAGAAGGCATGCCGAGTTCTTGCAGCCCTTGGGTGAGATTGTCCACCATCTCCGTTGCCGCTTGTTGGCGCGCCGCAGTGAGTTGAGCCCCCAAGGCTGTGACCGCAGCAAAGGTGCGTTTCACCTCAGCTTCTGCCGCAGCGATGCGCGCGTCAGCATTGTCGATAGCCGAGAGTCGTTGGCGCAAATCCTCAGCAATGGCGAGGAGTTCGCTGATTTCGCTGACTTGGTGTTTCTTTTCTAGGGAATAGATGGTGGAAAGTCGGTCGTTCACCCAGAGCAAACGCTCAGGATCGAAGTCCACCTCTTCGGCTTTCGATTCAATTTCGCTGAGGACATCGTCGAGTTCTATGCGCGCACTCGACAGACGTTCAGTGAGTTCGTCAAGACCTCCCATATAGCGCGCAGCTCCTTCAAGGGCAGATTTCGCGCTTCGGAGTAATTGCACCACATCGTGCTCATCGTTGCGGAGAAATCCCACCGCTTGATAACAAGCACTCTTGATGTCTTCAGCATGTTCGAGGGTTTTGCTCTCCTCTTCGAGTTGGGCTTGTTCCTCTTCCTGCAGCTGGGCTTCGTCAATCTGTGCCAGTTGAAATTCCCAAAACTCTCTGTCGCTCTCTTGTTGGTGTGCCGTCTGCTGGAGTTGGCGAAGTGCGTGTTCCGCTTGGTGCCAGGTTTGGAAGGCTGCGTGATACTCGCCGATGAGGGCTTGATTTCCTGCCACTGAGTCGAGGGTGTCGAGAAGAAAGTCCTCGTTGCTCAAGAGGAGATTTTGATGTTGCGAATGAATGTCGATGAGTTTGCTGCTCACCTCGCGCAGCACGCCTAGTGTGGTGGGCGTGTCGTTGATGAAGGTGCGACTTTTTCCGGCTGCCGTCACTTCTCTGCGCACGATGATAGTACTGTCTTCTAGGTCGATGTCAGCCGTTTGCAACAGTTCTTCCACGGCAAGTCCAGTGATGTCGAAAGTGCCTTCGACAACGCACTTCTTCGCACCGCTTTGATGGCTTTGGCATCGGCACGGTTGCCCTGCAACAGTCCGAGTGCACCGAGAATGATACTCTTACCCGCACCTGTTTCACCCGTAATCACGCACATTCCTTGCTCTAACGTGAGGTCGAGCTGATCGATAAGGGCATAGTTGGATATATGTAATGAAAGAAGCATATTTAGACGTTAGAGGGTAGACGTTAGACATTAGAGATTAGACTTTAGACATTAGACGTTAGATGCAATCTTTAGACTTCTGAGGGTCGATGCGCAGTCGCTAGTTTCTATTAGAAATATCTACTTTCTAACGTCTAATGTCTAACCTCTAACCTCTAACGTCTAATTCCTAATTCTGTTCCACGAAGAATTTTTGGAAGCGTTGATGCGTCCGAGTAGATCGACCAAGAAGTCCTTCTCCTTTTGGGTAGATTTCCCTTGATAGATATTGACAATCTCGTCCGCTTTAAACTCCGTAAAGAGCTGAGGCAGGAGACTCATCGCCTTGTTCTCGCGTGCTTTTGCCAGATGTTCAAAAGAAGCCGTGATGGCAGCGCGCCCGCGTTCTGCATTTTCCGCCATTTGGTCGAGTCCTTTGCGATAATATTCATATTGCATCAAGCGAAAAGGCTCCATCGCTCCGTCCAGATAATCGTTGATAACGGCATAGCGATTCTTGCCATCGTCAAAAGCTTTCCAACCTTTGGCAGAGAGTTGGAGCGACTGCGCATTGTTGCAGATGGATTGTGCCATTTGCAGTTGCTCCGTTCCCCCTTTCGGCGACATCGTGTCGAGATCCCAACCGATGATGAGGTAGGCATAGTATGCCATAATCGCCGTGAGGTCGTTGTCTAGCGTCTCAGGACGAAATTCCAGTTTGTCAAATTCTTGAAAACGGAAGTTGACACTCCCATCGCGTGTGGAGAAAGTCGTCGTGGTGTATGTCGCATTGTAGATGGGGCGCGTAGCGGTGACGGTGAGCACGCAGTTGAGGCGGTGGTCACTCTCATCATATTGCTGCACGGTGAAGTTGAAGGTGCAGCGGATGCGCTCAGCACGGCGAAACTGTAGGTTCGTCCACTGTCGTTCGTTGAGGAAGTCGGTGAGTGCGCGCTGCAGATTATCAAAGACAGCCGTGTTCGTCCCTTCGATTTGTCGGGTGTTGAAGGTGACAGTGGCATCAAGTTCTTGCGCCCACACCGATGAGGGCATGAGCGCAGTGCAGAGGACGAAAAGGATTAGCAGAATTTTTCGCATAGTTCTTGTACAATGGCTTGTGCCACTGCTGTTTTCGGCAGAAGAGGAAGGGCTTTTTCTCGACCATCTAGCGTGAAAATCGTCACCTTGTTGGTGTCGTGTCCGAATCCAGCTCCCTCATCGCGGAGAGAATTGAGCACGATAGCGTCCAGTCTCTTACGCGCCATCTTGTCAAGTGCGTGTGTGGTCTCATCGTGGGTCTCGAGCGCAAAGCCCACAAGCCAGCGATTTTCTTTGATTTGTCCTAAGTTTCGGGCGATGTCCTGTGTGGGTTGGAGTGGAATGCTCCATTCTCCCGTTGTTTCGCGCTTGATTTTCTCCGTAGCCACCGCTTTGGGGGTGAAATCTGCCACGGCAGCGCAGAGGATACCGCCCACGCACGAAGGAAATTCGCGCATGGCAGCTTCGTACATCTCGGCTGCGCTCTCCACGTCAATACGGTGAATGCGTGGATGTTGGGTGGTGAGTGCCACGGGTCCAGCCACAAGTACCACTTCAAAGCCAGCTTCTGCCAGAGCTTCTGCGAGTGCAAAACCCATCTTTCCTGTGGAGTAATTGCCAATGAAGCGCACTGGGTCAATCTTCTCGTAGGTGGGACCAGCCGTCACCAGCACACGTCCGCGAGAAGGAGTGTCTTTAGACGCAGCGCAAGCCATGTTGGGAGCGGCCGCTCCCTCTTTTTGCGCAAAAAAGGCTTCCAGCACTTCGACTATGCGCTCAGGTTCTTCCATACGACCTTTTCCCACGAGAGCCGACGCCAGTTCGCCAGCCTGCGGTTCGATGATGTGGTGTCCAAACTCGCGAAGTCGCTCGAGATTGTCGTGCGTGGTGCGATGCGCAAACATATCCAAATCCATGGCAGGAGCCACAAACACCGGTGCTTTCATGGAGAGGTAGGTGGTGATGAGCAAGTTGTCTGCAATGCCGTGCGCCATCTTGCCGATCGTAGCCGCAGAAGCAGGTGCAATGATCATCGCATCTGCCCAAAGACCCATGTCTACATGGCTGTGCCACGAACCATCTCTGCGATCAAAGAACTCGCTCGCCACTGCTTTTCGACTGAGGGTGGCGAGGGTGAGGGGCGTGATGAACTCTTTGGCAGCAGGAGTCATCACCACTTGCACCTCTGCACCCGCTTTGATGAGCAGACGCACCAGCGTGCAAGCCTTGTAGGCAGCGATGCTCCCGGTGATGCCGAGGACGATGTGCTTGTTGTGAAGAGAAGAGAGCATAAAGACGAAGAGTCAAAATGGGAGGTGTATGGGAATATCCCACACAGCACCTGCGTCTGCGTCATCGTTCTCCCTCACGAAGAGGCAGCGCTTAGTCCCTCTCTATGAGCGACACATGAACACAAACGGAGGTGCTGCGGAGATTAAGAGCGAGTGTGCGTCTTAATCGTTGAGCATCATGGGCATGAGGAGGGTGAGCACATCCTCATTTTCGGGTTGTTCGGCAGGAACAATCACTCCAGCGCGAGAAGGATCGGCAAGTTGGAACACGATTTCTTCGCTTTCGAGATTGTTCAAGAGCTCCATCAAGAGCGTACCCTTGAAACCGATGTTCATGGGGTTGCCTGTATATTCGCAGAGCAAGGACTCTTCACCCGAACGACCGTAGTCGCTGTCGCGAGTAGAAAGGATCATGCGACTGGGCTCAACGTGCACTTTGATGAGGGGACTGCCAGCGTTGGAGAAAATGAGCAGACGACGGAGAGCAGACACCAAAGCCGCGCGGTTCACCGTCACGAGATTGGGATTTTCTCTAGGAATCACGCTGTTGTAGTTGGGGAAGTTACCCTCGATGAGGCGCGAAGAGAGTTCGTAGTTCTCCGTGCTGAAGGTCGCATTGCGCTTGGTAAACTGGATGGTCAAGTCGCCATCTTCCTTTTGCAGGATGCCTTTCAAGATGTTGGCAGGCTTTTTGTGGAGGATGAACGAGGTGGGCGTGTCGCTGGTAAGGTCAAGCAAGCGGCTGCAAGCCAATTTTCTGCCATCGGAAGCCACCACTGCCAAACCATTGCTCTGATAGTCGAAGAAGACACCGTTCATCACGGGGCGCAAAGGGTCGTCGGCAGCGGCAAAGAGCGCGCGGCTCACGCTGCTATACAAGCGCTGAGCATCCACCACCAAGGTAGACACTTCGCCTTCCAAACCTTTGGTCACAGGATATTCGTCGGCATTTTGTCCCACGAGGGTGTAGTGACCATTTTGGAAGTCTACTCTGATTTCAAGGCCATCAGGGTTAACCGTAAATTCGAGCGGTTGTTCGGGGATTTCCTTCATGGCATCTTGCAGCGTCTTTGCGTTGACCGCAAAACTCAAGTTACCATCGCTTTCCACCAATTCGAGGGTGGTGCGGAGGGTAATCTCATTGTCCGAAGCCGTAAGCGTGAGTTTGCCATCGACCACTTGGAAGAGGAAATTGTCCAAAATGGGCATGCTATTCTTAGAAGGAATCACGCGTCCTAAGGTCTGTAATCGTTGTGATAGGAGGCTGCTGGAAATAACGAACTTCATAAGGGCTTATTCTTTGGGTTATGATGCTTTGTTGAATCTAGTGCTTGCCCGCAACGTTGGAAAAACTCAAGAAACTGCTTGAAAATCTCAATAAACCGTTGGTTGGGTCGTGGCAGTATTCATTGGGCGTACGCACTTTTACTAATAGGCAAATTTACGCTTTTCTTTCGATTCTACCGCATCTTCTCTTGTTTTTTTTGCACTGCCCTCAATTTTCTCCTTTCCCTCCACAAAATTGCGCCGGCTAGTATGCCTTTCCAAAAGAAATCGTTACCTTTGCACACCAAACAATAATACTCTCTACATGGAAATTACTGGTAAAATCATTGTGGCACTCGAACCACGTTCTGGCGTTTCTAATAACACGGGTAATCCCTGGAAAATGCAGTCTTTCGTGCTCGAAACCACCACTGAGCAATATCCTCGCCGCTGCGTATTTGATGTCTTTGGCGAAGATCGTCTCAACCAATTCAATATACAAGTAGGTCAAGAATACACCGTGAGCTTCGACATCGATGCACGCGAATACCAAGGTCGTTGGTTCAACTCCATTCGCGCTTGGCGTGTGGCTGCACCTCAAGCCATGGGCGCTCCTGCTTATGGAGCACCTGCTCCTGCTCCTGCTCCCCAAGGTGGTTTCACTCAGCCTGCTGCTGGTGCTGGCAACTACGGTCAAGCTCCTACGGCTCCCGCAGCACCTTCTGCTCCCGCCGCTCCTACAGCGCCTGAAGTACAATCCAATCCCGGTGACGACCTTCCCTTCTAAGGCTATCTCATTTGAAAGACGAATACATCCATCTTTAGCTCCAACATTTTCTATGTTGGGGCTAAATTGCTTGAAAGATAGTCTTATTTTTGTTTTGTCTATCCTCTTATGCCGCTTATGACTGTCAATCCTGTCAAATTGTTTTGGCGCATTGTGCGCTGGGCTGTTCTTCTTTTCTTTGCGTCCACAGTCTTGGTCACCCTCATCTATCGTTGGGTGCCTGTGCCGCTCACACCTCTCATGGTGATTCGCTGTGTGCAGCAAGTGGGACGTGGAGAAACACCGCGTCTCAAACACGATTGGGTGCCCCTCTCTGAAATCTCCCCCGCTTTGCCTCGCGCCGTCATCAGCAGTGAAGACCAGCGTTTTATGCAGCATAATGGATTTGACGCTCAAGCCATCGGCTATGCTGTGCGCCAACGTCTTAATGGGGGAAAAGCGGTGGAGGAAGCACCATCTCGCAACAGACGGCAAAGAATGTCTTCTTGTGGCCCACTTCGTCGTGGGTGCGCAAAGGATTTGAAGTTTATTTCACCGTTCTCATCGAACTCCTGTGGTCTAAGGAGCGCATCATGGAGGTGTATCTCAATAGCATCGAGATGGGTGATGGCATCTATGGTGCCGAAGCTGTGGCACAAGAGAATTTTCATTGCTCTGCAAGTGAACTCTCGCGTAAAAATTGCGCCATGATAGCCGCATCTCTGCCAGCTCCTCTGCGTTTCAACAGTGCGGAACCCACGCCTTACATGCGTAGTCGCCAGCGTTGGATTTTGCGACAGATGAAGCACATCAAACCTTGGGAAAATACTACAAAGAACTGATTTCTAGAGCTTGTCCTTTTTCTCATTCCTATTTTTATGGAGCAAAATATTGCGGGCTGACTTCACAAGTGGAAGTCAGCCCGCTTCGATAGTTTTTAAGGAGGAATATCACTCATTCCTCCCCTCTCATCTCTTTTTCGAAAGGAAAAAATATACTTTGTCGGGTTGCCTTGTTGTTCTATTTCGGCTTTCTAATTCCTCGGTTGTGGTGAAAGAACCAAGGGATGGCATAGTCATAATCATATTCTATCTCAGGATAAAAGACAGGGATGCCTCCGCCCCAAGGAAAGGTGGGGTCGGGTTCTACTGTTGTGCCATCTGCACGTATTAAATAAACATTTACACCGATGCACTTCCCCTTGTCTTTGCGTGGTGTGTCTGCTTTGCGTGGAATGTCGATGAAGAAGTCTGCATTGAGCCATCGAAAATCTTCGGCAGTCATGCTGGTGAGTTTGCGTCGTACCACCTTGAGGTTACGCCCATTTCTCCGATTCCTCCGCGTGCTATGGCTACCCGAGGGTCAAAGCTTACAATGTATGCTTCGTCGGTTACATCCTTTTCTCTAGTTTTGAGATCTTTATCATTACTCGTATAACGATAAAATAAGGCTACGCGAATCGCCACAGGAGGATTAATCAGTTGTACAGAGCGAAAACCCTCTGTTGCCGCATAATGCACTGGGAGGTCTGCCCCCAATTCTTTCATACGTTGTTGAGCATATATAGGAGAGGGAAACGCCTTTTCCCCTGTCAGTCTTACTACAGCTGTGAGTGAGTCATCGAAAATACCAAAAGAGCTTTTTTTTAATAGAAAAGTCTCATCTGTTCTCCAGTTTTTGATGAATCCGTCTATAAGGGCTTTGTGCTCCACGGTAGGGACAACTTGATGTTTCTTTTCGTATGGTAGTGTACCATCCCCCACGATGCGACATTGTATGGTGTCGGGATGCACAAAGGGAGCTTCACAGAAGTTGTAGATGTCGAATACATCATTGTAGTAGCTCATGACCAGTCTAGGATCCTTGTATTGCGCTTTCTTCTGTGGAGACGGTTGCTCCGTCCCCTCATCTGTCTGACAAGAGAAAAGAAAACATCCAATAAACAGAAGTCCCAGCACGAGCAACGTGTGGTGAATCTTTCGGGAAAATAGAGAGAATGCCATCTTCATAGTTGATTTTATGGGGTGGCTTTGTTTTGTTTTTGTGTGCAATTTAGTGATTTGTTGGCATAATACCAAGTCTTTTGTCAGGTAATTGTAGAAAAAAGTGGGATGTTCGTGTTTTTGTATCTTAAATCTGCTATTTTGCACAATTCTTCATGGTAGCTGTGCCACAAGAAGAGCCAAATAAGATTCAGTATTGTTGTACGGTCTACCGCATGGACCATAAGATGACAAAAAGGGACTGAATTGCAGCGTAAAACGTCGGACTTTTCTCAAAAAATGTCGGAGATTTTCTGAAAAACGTGGGAGTTTTTTGGAAAACTCTCGGAGATTTTTTTTAGAACGTGGGAGATTTTTTTCGCACAAGTGGGAAAGCCCCAAAAATAGACCGCAAAGAAATGGTTTTGCAAAGCTCCTCGCGCGCGTAACGCGCGCACGCATTACAGGGATTTTTATCTTTTTACTTTCACAACCTTCACACGAACGATGATTTTTTTGCCGAGAAATCGCCTGAAAATGTTCCCCAAAAGGAAACGTCTCCATAAGAAAACTCACTCCCTATTTTGCATGGAAATGGTGAAGGTTGTGAAAGCAAAAAAACAAAAATCCTAGGGAAGGCGCGCGTGACGCGCGCACGCGAGAAACTGGTGCTCATTTTTTTTATCTGATGAGCAAGAAAAGAAGGAAAGGTCAAAAAAGTCTTTTTAGAAAACTCCTGCCAGCACGCTACGCGCAACTGGAAGTGGTGAAAAGCAGTGGTTCACCCTTGGCTCAATGGGCAGATGTTTCGAGTTGAAGTATGGCAACAAGCTAAGCCTAAAGGAGGGGAAGAGGAGGGGAATGACGTAGGATAAGGCTAAATCACTGCGATTTTTGAAATGTGAAAGGTTTGATTGTCTTTTTTAGGTTCGCGAGAGGTCGTTTTTTGCTTGCGTTAATACATACCTAGTGAAGCGTCGCTTCCCACTTTCCTAAAACCTCCCAATGAGAAGCGGAAAGGTCAGTTGAGCGTTATGTGTTTCACTGCGAGTTGAGGGGAAAGGAGGGCGCATTAAGGTGCTTTGTGCCCTATGAGGAAAGTCAGCAGGGGGAACACACTGCAAATTCTTGCAAAGCAAGGACTATTCTTCTCGTGCACGCGCCATTTTATTCGTATCTTTGCAGACAAATAGAAAGAACTCCAATGATTTATCCCAATAACTTCGAACATAAAATCGGTTTTTCCGAGGTGCGCACCCTGCTCAAAGGGCGATGCATGTCGACCTTAGGCACGGAGTGGGTGGACAATCAAGTGAAGTTTTCCAACAAATTCGAGCTGGTGAAAGAGTCGCTCGAACAAGCCCGCGAATTCGCCCTCTTCCGCATGACCGAAGAGGAAGTGTATGAGGAAAACTTCTATGATGTGCGTCAACCGCTGTTGCGCATTCGTCCCGAACGTACGTATCTCGAAGAACTCGACCTTTTTGATCTCAAACGCTCGCTGCAAACCGTGGTGAGCCTTGTGCAGTTTTTCAGACCTCGTGGAGAAGGGACGGATGCAGTGTCCGAAAATGGAGCGAGCCAGACGGAGGATGCCGAGGTGTCGTCCGAAGTGGTCTATCCTGCTTTAGCACGCATGACAGAAGGCGTGAGCGCATTTCCACAAATCATCAAGCGTATTGACCTTGTGCTCAACAAATATGGCAAGGTCAAGGACACTGCCACCCCCGAATTGCTCAACATTCGTCACAGCATCGAGGTGACTTCGCGCAACATCAGCCATAGTTTGCGCTCCATCATCAACGAGGCGCAAGCCGAAGGCTACATCGATCGTGATGTTTCTCCCACGCTTCGCGATGGTCGTTTGGTCATCCCCGTGGCTCCTGCGCTGAAACGTAAAATCAAAGGTATCATTCACGATGAGAGTGCGAGCGGAAAGACCGTCTTCATCGAACCTGCTGCGGTGGTGGATGCCAACAACCGCATCCGCGAACTCAAGGCTGCGGAGAAGCGCGAGGTGATTCGCATTTTGCAAATCCTTTCTTCCGAGATTCGTCCGCACATCAGCGACATTCTCCACTCGATGCAGTTTTTGGCGCACATCGACTATCTTCGTGCTTTGGCGATCTTCACCGAACAGTTTGAGTCGGTGGTACCTCGATTGCAGAAGGCTCCCTGCATCGAATGGGTACAAGCTCGTCACCCCCTCTTGCAACAGAGTCTAGAACGTCACGGCAAAAAGATGATTCCGCTGGATGTGACGCTGCGCCATCGTGCCAAACTCTTGCTCATCTCTGGTCCTAATGCCGGTGGTAAGTCGGTTTGCTTGAAAACGGTGGGATTGTTGCAGTATATGCTCCAGTGCGGCATGCCTGTGCCTGTGCGTGAGAACTCGGTGTGTGGCATTTTCGACGATATTTTCATCGATATCGGTGACGAGCAGAGCATCGAAAATGACCTTTCCACCTATTCTTCGCACTTGCTCAACATGAAGTCGATGATGAAGCATTGCACCAGCAAGAGTTTGCTCCTCATCGACGAGTTTGGAAGTGGCACAGAACCGCAAATCGGTGGGGCACTGGCAGAAGCGATTCTCAAAAAGTTTGTGGAACGCGAGGCTTGTGGCATCATCACCACGCACTATCAAAACTTGAAACACTTTGCCGAGCAGTCGGAACATGTGATCAACGGTGCGATGCTCTACGATCGTGCCAAGATGCAACCTCTCTTCATGCTGCAAATTGGCAATCCCGGTAGTTCGTTTGCGGTGGAAATCGCGCGCAAAATTGGGCTTCCCGAAGATGTCATCCGCTATGCCGCAGATCTGGTGGGCAAGGACTATGTGATGAGCGACAAGTATCTCCAAGACATTGTGCGCGACAAGATGTATTGGGAAAACAAGCGCAAGAACATCCACGACCGCGAGAAGAACTTGAGCAAACCATTGCGCACTACGAAGAGGAACTCACCACGCTCTCTCAGCAGAAGAAGGAGGTACTCTCCGATGCGCGTCAAGAGGCGGAGCGTATGTTGCAGGCTTCGAATGCCGCGATTGAAAATACCATTCGCACCATTCGTGAAAGTCAGGCAGAGAAGGAGCGCACCAAAGAAGCGCGCCAAGAACTGGAGGCTTTCCGTGAGGAGGTAAAGGCCATCGAGAAGCAACAGAAAGACGATGCCATCGCGCGCAAGATGGATCAGATACGCCGCCGACAAGAGCGCAAAAAAGACAATAAGAAGGCGCAAGGTGCCTTAGGTTCGCTGCTCGGGGCCATCGCGCAGAAGAATGCTCCCCAACCTGCTGTCGTGCCGAAAGCTAAGGTGGAAGTGGGCTGCTATGTGCGCATCAAGGGGCAACACAGTGTGGGTCGTGTGCAAACCATCAATGGCAAGACCGTGCGCGTGCTGTTTGGCGTGATGACCACGACAGTGCCGATGAACCGCTTGGAGGTGACGACGCGACCTGTGGAGAAGCCTTCGGTGTCGCAGGTGTCTACCTTCGTGAGCAAGGAAACGCGCGATGCAATGTATGAGAAGAAGTTGCATTTCCGCCCTGAACTGGATGTACGTGGCATGCGTGGCGAAGAAGCGCTCACGGCTGTGAACTACTTCATCGACGATGCTTTGCTCCTCGAACAAAAAGCGGGTGCGCATTCTCCATGGCACAGGCACGGGAGCACTCCGCACGATGATTCGTCAATATCTCGACACCGTAGCTGGTGTGCGCGACTATCGCGATGAGCACATCCAATTTGGCGGTGCTGGCATCACCGTAGTGGAGTTGGGATAGTTGTCTTTCTTCCAAAAACGAGCATCACCGCTCATCAACTTTCGGGTTGGTGAGCGGTGATGCTTTTGCGTTGAATTTATGTTGGGGAATCGTTCTTAGGATTGCGCGAGCATGGCTTCGATGTCTTTGGCTATCTTGCTGGGTTTGGTGATGGGCGCGTAGCGGCGAATCACGGTGCCATCGCGAGAGATGAGGAATTTGGTGAAATTCCATTTGATGGCGTTGGTGATGAATCCGCCTGCTTGCGATTTGAGATATTGGAAAATCGGATCTGCCTCGCTTCCGTTCACCTTGATCTTGTGCATGATGGGGAAGGTGACGCCATAGTTGAGTTGGCAAGCGGCTTCTGCATCGCTGCCAGAGCCTGGTTCTTGACCCGCAAACTGATTGCAAGGGAAGCCAAGTATCATAAAGCCTTGGTCTTTGTATTGCTGATAGAGTTGTTCGAGTTCGGCAAACTGGGGAGTGAATCCGCATTTGCTAGCCGTGTTGACGATGAGCAGCACTTGACCTTTGTGTTGGGAGAGAGGGTAGGGCGCACCTTTGCTGGTGACGGTGGAGAAATCGTATATCATGATTGTCTGTTTGAGAATGCCTTGTTGGGTTGAATTAGCTTTGTTGTGAGTGCAAAGGTAGGAAAAAGTATTTATATAGTAAGCGATATATTTAAGACTTAACCTTGCTTCAGATTGTGGAGTGTGGGAAAGTTGAAAACCAACACACGTGTATGTGCTGTGTTGAAAACAAAAGACCGACCACTCGGTGAAGAGGGTCGGTCTTAATGAGAAGAGAGAGAAAGATTATCGAATGATCATCTTTTGTCCTTGTGAAATTACGACGCCAGTTGCTGAGGAAGCATTGACGCGTTGTCCGGCAAGGTTGAAGAACTTTTGAGAAGCACTGTTCTTGGTGGCTGTTGCTTTCACCTTGGTCACCACAGGAGGTAGGACGAAGGAGAGTGTAGAAGCCGCTGGAGTGCCAAGAGGTAGGGTGAAGTAGGCGCGGTTGCCAGGGATTTCGACATCATTTTCAACGAGGCGGAAGAGCAACTCTTGGGTGTCGTCGTCGATGGTGAGCGCGTAGTACTTCATTCCAGAACTTTCTCAGAAGCCTTGAGCGGAAGATTCGTTCCTTGGAGCTTGGTTTCGAGAGGAGTAGCCCATGTGGTGGGGTGCAACTCGAAGCTACCTGCATGGGCACTAGAGAGAATCACAGGGGTGTTGGCAGGAAGCACATTGCCTTCAAAGAGCTCAAGTTCGAGATTCTTTTCGGCAGCCACTTGTTTCACACGATAGACGATGAGTCCTTCGGGAATCTTGGCTGCGAAAGGCAATTGCGTAGTGGCGTAGTTACCATTGCTACCAGCGTAAGTGGTGACGGTGAAGGTGGCGTCTGCTACGGTGTCGAAGTAGAAGCTCGTGCCGGCGATGCCGCTGCCTTCGTGCCATACGGGGTCTGCTTCTGTGCCGTCATGTCCGCCAATGGCATCGTCATTTTTCCAAGCTACGAGGGAGACACCCTTATTGCGGATGTAGAGAGTGCCTACTTTCTGTTTTCGAAGCTTTCTTGCAGTGCCGAAGCTTAGTTCTGCAGGTTGATTACTCAGTCCGCCTCGGATTTCTCCAGGTATTCTTGCGATATACCCCTTACCACTTGCTGAAGCTAGGTATTGCTTGCCTTCGTGGTCTTGTTGGAGCACCCAGAGGGTTGAATTATCTAACTGCTTAGAGAGACTGAGCGGAACTTGTTTACCGTTCTTGTTTACAGGAACACTGGTGACGTATCTGTCATCGTAGTAGCTGCGGAGACGATAAATCTTACCATCTTCGGGCATGTAGTATCCGTCTTTGTCTTCTTTGACTGTGTTGAGATTAGCGGGACCTGCCCACGTATCTGGGATAGATTCTAACCACGACGCCCAGTCAGAGTCGGGCTTTTGTAATGCCGCTGCAGGTTGTAAAACATATTCTTCTACACCCGAATCTTCTTTAAACTTCGCCAAAGGATAGCCAGGGTTAGTCAGACTAAGCAAACTATCTGCAGTGACGAGCAGACGGAAATAGCGGCTGAAGTCTTTGAGCTCCTGCACTTGTGCGACTTCCGTGTAGTCCTTTTCTACCAACACGGTGAAGGGTTGGCGGAACTTCGTGTTGAGAGGATTGCCATAAGGCGGGATTTGCACCAAACTGTCGGCATCGCGCCAGACGGGCCATGCGGTCATTTGCTCAGAGAGGGTCTTGAGGGCAGGCTCAGTGGCAGCAGTGCTGGCAGAAGCGTTGGTCACATTGGTCTTGAAAGAGTTGTAGAAAGTGAGGCTGTGCTTCGCTTTATTCGCATCTTTCTGCAAGAGTTCGTCTGCCTTCAACCATTCTTTCCAAGCAGGGAGTTGCTTTTTAACCTTGTTGAGATCTGTCTCAGAGGTGGAAGCAACCAAAGAAACATCTGCGAGTTGTGTCTTCAACTCACCGAGGAGTTTTTGGGTGTTCACAGAGCGGCTTGCATCAGCAGCAAGTGTGCTGTCAGCAGTGAGCCAAGTCTTCCAAGCAGTTGTTTGAGCTTTGAGTGTAGTGAGGGCTGTAGCATCGGTCGATGTTGCAAGGGTGGTCGCAGCAAGCTTCGCCTTAAACTCGTTGAGAAGTTTTTGCGTATTTACCACACGACTAGCATCTGCGGTGAGTGTGCTGTCAGCTGTGCGCCAGGTTTCCCAGGCTGCCAACTGAGATTTGAGCTTCTCTATGTCTTGTTCATCAGCAGAAGTGCGCTCGAGTTCTTTTGCCAAGTGGTTGCGGAACTCTTGGTGATAAGGCGCTGTGTTTACCGCCTTGGCTGCATCGCGCACCATGATGCTATCCGCATGCTTCACGAGAGCGAGATATTTCGTGGTGAAGTCAGCAGGAACGAAGACCCAACGTGAACCAGCGTCGGTTTGAGAGTTGTAGAAACCTACGCTATTGTGGGGGTTGATACCTCCATGCCAGTTCCACAATACTCTGCTGTCTTTTTGCAGCGCAATTTTGTAGTAATTGTTCTCGCGAGTGATTTTCCACGTTTGAGACTTGGTCATCTCATCCTTCCATCGGAAGAGATTGGGTTCTCCATGATAACCGAACTCTCCCCAATAGTTTTTATTGGGTTCATAGGAAATCCATTGCTGCTTACCAAGTGAATAGAGGTAGTATTCACCAGAGAATCTGCTTGCCATAACGAGGAATTGACCTGCGTTGTTAAGCTGATCAGTGGGACGACCGTCAGGGGTCAAATAGTATAGCTTTCCATTATTTGACTCGTGTTTGCGAATATAATATTTACCCAGAGGAGAGTCTTTACCTTCTGACAAGGTGAGGTTGGCAGGGTTGTCAAAAGTGAATCGCTTCTTGTATTGTTCCACTACTTGACCATTCTCGATGATCTTCACTTCTTCGCCATTACCTCCAACTACGTTTACAGTCAACTTAGCGAGTGTCAGCTTATTGGGGATAAGGAAGTCATTGGTGTTTGCCACCATGACGAGGTTTCCTGTTTCATCGTAGACCTTGTAGCCCACAGCTCCAGTGCCTTGAATGCGCACGGTGCGACCATCGATCAGTACAGCTTGGGGGCGCTGCGGAAGTACCAGGTTGTCCGGGCTTGCCGAAGTCTTCGTAGTGACCCACGTCACCAAACACGCGATTGTCACCTGGATCCATACCACCAATCGTGCCCCAGCGCATTTCACCAGGTTTGGCACCTTCGTAGGTGGCAGGAGTTTTGCGGATGCGCTCGTCGATGAAGATGAGGTTGGTGTTCTTCTTTGTGTACTTCTTCATCACTGCCTTGCAAGCATCGATGTCTGCTTGGTCTATAGTGATGGTGGCAGCACCATAAGACTTGTCGTAGAAATCGTCGTTATACTTGTAAGGGATGTCTTTTGCCGACTTTGTTGAAGAACCCATAGAAAGTGAAGAATTCTGTGAGGTCTTCTTGCGCCACTTCACTACAGAATTGAGCAAATCGCAAGAAGTCGGTTTTAGCGTTGGAGAAGTCGATAGGATTCTCGCGGAACTTGTCGAATAATTCGTTGAAGAAGGTGGGTTTGTGTCCCAATTCTACGTAGTACAACCACAACTGCCAGTACATGCGTGTGCGGTCGTTCAAGTCCATGTCGAGCCACGACTTTTTGTATTGTTGAAGCGGTCGAAAAGTTTCTGAGAATTTTGCAAACGGCTCACGCTCGCACCGCGTTTCCAGACTGCGATGTTAGACCAGAGGTTGTTGGAGCTCTCTAGGCAGCGCGCAAGGTTGAAGAGACGTTGGTAGTGGTGACCAGTCTCGTGGACAACCGCCCAGAGGTTACCAGCATTGTCGTATTGACTACCTTTTGCCCATTCGTGATAACTGAAAGTGGAGCTAACGGTTCCGATGAATGTACCATAAGGGAAGGCATAAAGTCCGCTTGCGTCAGTGCTGAACATCAAGCAGTTGAAACGATCTTCGTAGCGTTTGGGGGTGAAGAATTCTTGTTCGAGAGTGTGCACCCAGTCCCATTTGCCGAGTACGCCAACGATACCCTTGTCTTCTCCGTTGTAAATCCAGTTCTTCTTGTCTTGTTGTTCCTCTACACCGCTCAAACTAACGCTATGAATGGTGTGTTTGGACTTCAGACGAATTACGTCGTCGGTGAAGAAATCATATTGTTTGAGGGTGCGGAGCTTATCCCAGTCTGCATTCGTCATCGTGTTGATGTCGAAGAAGCCATTGGCTTTACCACCTTCCACGTGAATGCGAATCTTGGGTTGGTCTGTATGCTTCAATTCTACGTTGTTGATGACGTAGTTGATGTAGAGGTGTGCAGTTTGGTCGGAATAAATGACGTTGACACCTTTATGCAATTTGGTGAGACTACCCGTAGTGCTCTTGCCTTGCACGAGTTCTGCATTGAGTTCGCACTGAGCAGGAGTGTCTTTGTCCACGAAGAGCAACACAAATTCCTTTCAGGGATGGTGATACCCGTAGGATTGGTGAGCTGTGAATACTGATTGAACGTAATGGGCATTAGCTTGTTGTTGCTCGCCCATTTCTGTGGATGGCTATAAGACTGATAGTCTTGGATGCGGAAGAACTTTTCGTAGTGGTTAGCTTCGGTGTTCTGGCTGTTCCAAGTATTGGTCTTCACACGAAGTGCCATGTCGATGAGCAACTGAGGAAGATTTTCAGCTTTCAATGCAGCCTTAAATTGCTCATCAGTCATCGCCTTATAGTTGTCTTGCAACTCGGAACAAGCGTAGTCCCTGAAGAATTTTTTCAACTTTTCAGAATAGCTCTGGCTGTTGTTTTTTAGCTCATTCTGAGTGTTGATTTTATCATTATACGCTTGGAGTGCTTTTTCGTCAAGTTTGATTTCTTCGAGCTGCCATTTTGAGGCTGTGGCAGAAGCGTCCCAGTTGACCACTTTGAAGTCTGCAGAACTAGCGCAGTGGAGGCTTCCACCATTGGGACCCACAAAGGCCAAGTAGGGGAACCATTTGTCTTGTTGTTGGATGGTGAAGGCAGCTTGGCTTTCCGTCATCTGATAGTTTGCTGAGCGACCTGCGGAGTTACCCACAAAGTGTTGGTTCACAACACTGCGAATAGCCCATTTTCCATCCACCTTCACGAAGGTCCATATTTGTCCCATCTCGCGTTCGTTGCGCACATCGCCCATCACATTGTTAGAGGCATTGCGCACGGTGAGTACACGATTGGGATAAGCCACGTTGCGTATCAGATAGTGTTTGTTTTCAACGGGTACGAAGGCTGCATTCGTCTTTTTGCGAATTTCAGCCTTGATATCATCTTCTGATACGTCGGTAGGCTTTTCTAATTGCCAGTCGGCAGCGGTGTTGGGAGAGAATACGGTGACATCCTCTTTTTTCTCATTCTTTTGAGTGGTCTTGACGCGAGCGTTGCCACCCTTAAGGGTGTTGTTGGCAAAGACGAAGCAGCTACCATCAGCGAAGGTGTTATTACCACTGATGTTATAGTAATTTTCTGAGCTGTGTTTGAAGTCCAACCACAACTTTCGGTTGTCCAAAGATGTGGTGAGCGGTTTGTCACCATCTACTGGTGCTGCATAGCGGCTTGTAGCGGCATTGCGGAAAGCAAAACCGTCGCCATTGGCCTCTACAATCCAAAGCGTGCTGAAATCAGTGCTACTTGCGGTAGTTGTGGTTTTGAGCTGATTGTTTTTAGTATCTTCCTGCCAATACTGACCTTGAGCGTTCTTGATACGATACAATCCACCTTCGCGGAGCTGTGCTAAATGGAGAAAACCTGCTTGGAGTTTGGGCCATTGCTGTTCGAAACTCTCTACTTGCTTTCGCTCTTCAGTGTTCAGAGCTTCAAACTTCCAGTGGTTGTTGGTGCCGTCGGGGTTTTCCCAGTTCTGTACAAGACCACTACCACCATTGTGCCAAAGCGTTTTGTCTTTGAATTCAGGGTTGGTAGAAATCACCCAATAGCCGTTGCTACCAGTGCCAGTGGCTGCTTTGATGTAGTAGTCGGCAGGGCTGTACCCCACGGAGAAAGTGACATTGGTCAGACCATGCTGTTGAACGGGGAGTCCTTCGCTCACATTGATGATCCAATACTTGCCATTGACGAGTTTCACCTTCCATACACGAGTGAGGTCAATGTTGTTGGGGTTTTCAGCACCTGCTTGTTCTGAAACGTAGCCCAACTGACGATTGTGCACATGGACAGGTAAATTCGTTTTCCGACTCATGATGCGGTAGTAACCTTCGGCAAGTGCTGTGCCTTCTGCCAGGGCAGAGGAACAGAAACCTACCATCAGCATAAGCATCATGATGGTTCGTTGTAGAAATCTGTGCATAATGTAGAATTAAATTATTGCTTTGATGTTTTATTTCGTAAGAATAAGCTATTGTCAGCGTTGTTTCATGAATGTCTGTGTAGTTTCATGATGGTTGCGTTGCTCCATGAACGTCTGTGCGGTTAGATGGAGAAGCATAAGAGGGTCTGTGCCAAGTTCTGTGCCAAGCTCTGTGGGAGATTACAAGAAGGCAATTTGGCGTTCTCTAAGATCAACTAAATAGCTATTAAAAAAAAAGACCCAAGCAACGCTTGGGTCTTTTCGAGTAGCGAGGCCGGGGATTGAACCCGGGACCTCAGGATTATGAATCCTGCGCTCTAACCAGCTGAGCTACCTCGCCGTTATTGCTGGTTTGCGAGTGCAAAAGTACGATATTTTCTCTATATCACCAAATAATTTGGTGGAAAAATGCACACAATGGTTGAATTTCTAGTATGCGCACAGCTTTGGTGGGCTTTTTTCCTTGTATGGCTCTACTTTGCATCGGATGGTTTGCCTAAAATGGGCGGAGGACAAGGATCGTGGGCTTTGAAAAACCTCAAAGATTCTTCAAAGTTTGCTCGATGATGGCTAGTTTATCGTCCGTGGGCAACAAGGCATCAATCCAGTGGATGGGGCAGCCACGACGCTCCATGCCGCGAAACCAAGTCATTTGGCGCTTGGCAAACTGGTGGATGGCTGTTTCGAGTTGCTGCACCATTTCGTCGTAAGACAGTTGACCAGTGCAATGGAGGGTGAGGAACTTATATTCCAAACCATAATAGATGAGATCTTCGGCTGGAATGCCTTCATCGAGGAGGCTTTGCACTTCTGCCACCATGCCATTTTCGAGACGCTGGTGCAGACGCTCGGTGATGCGTTGACGACGCACTTCACGATCGAGGGACAGACCAAATGTGATGTTGCGAAGGGTGGGGCAGTTGCGCTCACTGGCTCCGTGTTCGAGATTGTAGGTCTCGATTTCGATGGCTCGAATGGCACGTTTGGCAGTGTCCACGTCTGTGGTGTTGTGCATGGCTTGTCCCGAACGTGCTTTCAGTTCGGTGAGAAGAGCGGTGAGCGCTTCGAGCGACTGTCCTTCCAGCTCTGCACGCAACTCCGCATTTTGAGGAACGTGACTGATGTTGTAAGCGCGAATCACGCTTTCTTAGATACAGTCCCGTACCTCCACACACGACAGGGCGAAGACCGCGTGCGCGCATGTCGCCCAAGGTCTCAAAAAAGTCGTGCTGATAGCGATAAAGATTGTATTTGGTGCCAGGTTCTTCGATGTCAATCAGATGATAGGGCACAGCGTGACCATCGATGAGATAGTCTTCAAGGTCTTTGCCTGTGCCGAGGTCCATGCGGCGATAGACCTGACGAGAGTCGGCACTGATGATTTCGGTGCCTAATAAATACGCCAGTGCCACCGCCAAGGACGTTTTGCCCGAGGCGGTGGGACCGAGGATAGAGATGATGTCTAGTTGTGGAGGATATTCCATAGAATCGGTGAGCGGTTAGACGAGCGCTGGATGGAAGCCTTAGAATTGTTGGAGGGCTTGCTCCAAATCGGCTACGAGGTCGTCGGCATTTTCAATACCAATACTCAAACGAATGAGGTCGACGGGGATGCCAGCGGCTTCTAATTGTTCGTCAGAGAGTTGGCGGTGTGTGTGGCTAGCAGGGTGGAGCACGCAACTCTTAGCGTCTGCCACGTGGGTGGCAATGTTGATGAGGCGAAGGGCGTCGAGAAAACGAACAGCGGCTTCTCTCGACTTATCCTTCAGACCGAAGCAGAGCACACCGCAGCTGCCATTGGGAAGATATTTGTGCCAATGTATAATCCTGACTGTCCTTGTCGCCTGCATAGTTCACCCAAGCCACTTGAGGATTGTTTTTGAGGAAATCTACGACACGACGCGCGTTTTCTACATGACGCTCTATGCGCAAATGCAGTGTTTCAATGCCGTTGTTCAGGAGATAAGCATTTTGGGGGCTTTGGCAGCAACCGAAGTCGCGTTGCAGTTGGGCGATGATTTTAACCAGATACGCCACTTCGCCAAAGGTTTCTGTGTAAGTCAGTCCGTGATAACTTTCATCAGGCTGTGTCAAACCTGGGAATTTGTCGGCATGAGCAGACCAGTCAAACTTGCCGCTGTCGATGACGCAACCTCCTACACAGCGACCTTGTCCGTCGAGATATTTCGTCGTGGAGTGAGTCACGATGTCGGCTCCCCATTCGATGGGGCGACAATTTACTGGGGTAGGGAAGGTGTTGTCCACCACGAGCGGCACTCCGTTGGCATGTGCAAAGCCTGCCCAACGCTCAATGTCGCACACACGGCAACCAGGGTTAGTGACGGTTTCGCTAAACACCAACTTCGTGTTGGGGCGGAAAGCAGCTTGGATCTCCTCGTCAGTGGCATCGAGACTGACAAAGGTACAGTCGATGCCCATTTTCTTGAGCGTTACGGCAAAGAGATTGAAAGTGCCGCCATAGATGCCGTTGGTGGCGATGAAGTGGTCGCCAGCATTGCAGATGTTGAACACCGCGAAGAAGTTGGCAGCTTGTCCACTCGAAGTGAGCAAACCTGCTGCACCACCTTCTAATTTTGTGATTTTGGCAGCCACAGCATCGCACGTGGGATTGGCTAAGCGAGAGTAGAAATAACCAGACTCCGCCAAATCAAATAGGCGCGCCATTTGTTCCGTTGACTCATATTTGAAAGTGGTGCTTTGCACAATGGGCAACTGACGTGCCTCGCCGTTTTTAGGATTCCAACCTGCAGTGAGACAAAGGGTGTCGATGTGTGGATGTTGTTCTGCCATAATAGGATACTGTGAAGTTTGGTGATTTAATCGTCAGCAACTGCCTAATAACAATCTAACTCTGAGGAAGTGCAGTATGTGATGTGACGCTGAATTTTCTGCAAAGATAGCGTGTCGTTTTTAATCCTACCGAATTTTGTTTGAAAATCTCCTCTTTTTTCGAAGAAAATGGCGCACTTCAGAAGAATATTCTGCTGAGGTGCGCCAAACTTATTCTTTAGCCGAATGATATTCTAGGGCTTTTTTGTGCTTGAGCAGATGCCCCGAGATCACAATGTGCTATTTTTCGACTTGATTGGGTGTCTTTTCTTCATGGAAGAGGAAGAAGAAGGCAATACCTACGGCAAGAGCATAACCAGCGAAGGTATACCATACGCTAGCCCAGTCACCAATCTGCGCACCATTCACGTTTTGGGTGTGTTGGTTGACTACCCATTGTGCACCCACCATGCCGACAGAGGCACCAATGCCATTGGTCATGAGCATGAACAGACCTTGTGCGCTGGAACGAATGGAAGAGTCGCATTCCTTGTCCACGAAGAGCGAACCAGAGACATTGAAAAAGTCGAACGCTACACCATAGACGATCATGGAGAGTATGAGGAAGATGACTTGGGGGAAGGCGGGAGTGCCAATGGCAAACAGTCCAAAACGTAGCACCCAAGCCATCATGGCAATGAGCATCACGGTTTTGATGCCATAGCGTTTCAGGAAGAAAGGTATCAACAGGATGCAGAATGTTTCTGAAATCTGTGAAAGTGAAATCAATAAATTAGCATGATCCACAAAGAACACTCCCTCGAATGCCTTTTGGGCGCTGAAGCTACTGATGAAGGTGTTGGCAAATCCATTGGTGATTTGCAAACTTACCCCGAGCAGCATAGAGAAGATGAAGAAAAATGCCATGCGGCGGTGCTTGAATAGGGCAAAGGCGCGCAATCCCATGGCTTCGACCAAACCTTTATGCTTCCTTGATTCGCGTTTGGCAGTGGGGCACTCCGGAAGAGTGAGCGCATAGAGGGCTAGAATAAGTCCCCAACCTGCAGAAACATAAAACTGCTGGGGACCGTGCTGCCAACCCAATAAATCGACTGCCAACATAGAGATGATGAAACCAATGGTGCCGAAAATACGGATGGGGGGGAAGGCTTTCACCGTGTCGAGATTATATTTCTCGAGGGCATTATAAGATACGGAGTTAGACAAGGCGAGAGTGGGCATATATGCTGCCACACTGAGGGTGTAGATGGGGAAGATTTCCCAAAAACTAAACTCCGCTTGGCTGCCGATGACACCCACACCAATCATACAGATTGCAGCGATGAAGTGGCAAATAGCGAGCATGCGCTGGGCTTGGATGAAACGGTCTGCCAAGATGCCCACAATCGCTGGCATAAAGATGGACACGACACCTTGGATGGAGTAGAACCAGCCGATGTTGGCTCCCATGCCTTTGCTGGCTAAAAAGCCGCCCATGGAGATGAGATAAGCTCCCCACACAGCAAACTCTAGGAAGTTCATGCCAATGAGGCGAGATTTGATAGAGGTATTATTCATTGTTGCAGATGATTGGTAGATAGAATGCGAATGATTTAGCTAGAAATTGTCATGCAAAGATAACAGAAAATGAGATATTGACAAAGAGTGCCAACGGCTTTTCTCTATCGTCTTATTAAAGTTGTTTCGTATCACGTTCTCTTTCTCCATTATTTTGCGTATCTTTGTTTCATCGTAAGCTACTGCCACTGACCTCATACGAATGATATTGATCATAAAATGCGGTTCTCTTTGTTTAATCCTAATTCGCGATAGATATGTTAGGCGCAATTATTGGTGATATTGTTGGAAGCATTTATGAGTTCGATAATATCCGCACTAAAGACTTTCCTTTTTTTCAAACCCGAATGGAGTGTACCGATGATAGTATTCTCACTTTTGCCACCGCAGAATGGATCTTGCGTGGAGGAGATGCTGCAGAATTCTATTGTGCATACGCCATGAACTATCCATGCCCGATGGGGAGTTATGGAGGGATGTTCCAACAATGGGTCATTGAGAAAGCTAGAGGTGGAGCAGCGTTGCCCTATAATAGTTGTGGCAATGGTAGTGCCATGCGCGTTGCGCCTGTAGCTTGGGCTTTTGAATCGGAAGAAGAAGTGATGATGTGGGCTAAGAAATCTGCCGATTGCACCCACAACCATCCTGAAGGTGTGAAAGGAGCACAAGCAACCGCGATGGCGATTTTGTGGGCGCGACAAGGAACTTCGGCATCGGACATCGAAAAACGCATCACACAACAATTCGGTTATGACTTGACGATGGAGGTTGAGGAACTGCAGCAACGTTATTCCTGGCGCGGCATTGATGGGCAAGGCAATGGCGGAATTTGCCAAGACAGTGTGCCACAAGCCATCATTTGCGCGCTCAAAGCAGATAACTTTGAAGATGCCGTCCGCAATGCGGTGAGCATTGGCGGGGATAGCGACACGATTGGTTGCATCACTGGGGGAATTGCCGAAGCGCTCTACGGTATTCCTGAAGATATGCGCCAAAAAGCAATGAACTATATTCCTCAAGAATTTCAGAAGCTGCTCTGTGAGTTTGAAGATAAATATGGAGCAAAATGAAAGATGCTCTTTCTTCTTGAAAACGAGTAGAAATTTAGTGGTGAAGTGCAAAGCGCGCTTCGCCACTTTTGTTGTTTTTGAGTACGCATATCTACCTTCGCCGCTGTTGCATGAATTTCCTCCACGCGCGCGTTATATTATAGTTGTGTGTCCATGCTTGAAAGTTGTCTATTCTCGCAATTAAAGGTTGAACTTCCAAGCTTGCAGCTCTTCCATTTCCTGCTTTTTTGTGTTTCTATTTGCTGTGAGAAATCTTCTCTCGGAGGGGGCTGAAAAAAAACTCCCACGTTTTTTGAGAAATCTCCCACGTTTTTTGAGAAAGCTCCGAGGGAAGCGGAAAATTGGTGGAGAACAACTGCCGATAGTGGAGTTTTTTAGAGGCCGTAAAGTGCGATGATAACATGAAACACCCTCAAATGCCATCAAAGGGGATAGAAAAGGGCAAAACCTCGTTCCAGAGGGGTGGTGCGAAAAATGGGCTATGAGGGTAAAACTTGCGTAGTCTATATAGCAAAATAGCACTGTCTAAAATTTTTCTGCGATTTTTTTGTAGTAAGTCTTGGTAGTTTACAAATCTTGCCGTACTTTTGCATCGCAATCGGGACGCAAGGGTCACTTGCTAAGTCACAACGTGCTTAGTTAGCTGAAACTTGACAACCTGAACGCCTGACAGCAGCAAACGAGCTGCATGAAGTCATTGAAACGATTACATAACAGATTGTAGAGAAGTACAAGGAACAATCAACAATGAAGCAGAAATGCTTCGGGTAAAATGAATTGTACCGTCAATTTCTACTCCAAATCCAAAGTAACAAGACAGGAAACTGAGCGATTAATACAGAATCAAAAACAAATTATTATATTACAATGAAGAGTTTGATCCTGGCTCAGGATGAACGCTAGCTACAGGCTTAACACATGCAAGTCGAGGGGCAGCATGGAAGAAGCTTGCTTCTTCTGATGGCGACCGGCGCACGGGTGCGTAACGCGTATCAAACCTGCCTCATACTCGGGGATAGCCTTGCGAAAGTAAGATTAATACCCGATGTTGTTATGTTGCCGCATGGTGATATAACCAAAGATTTATCGGTATGAGATGGTGATGCGTCCGATTAGGTAGTAGGCGGGGTAACGGCCCACCTAGCCTTCGATCGGTAGGGGTTCTGAGAGGAAGGTCCCCCACACTGGAACTGAGACACGGTCCAGACTCCTACGGGAGGCAGCAGTGAGGAATATTGGTCAATGGACGCAAGTCTGAACCAGCCAAGTAGCGTGCAGGATGACGGCCCTCTGGGTTGTAAACTGCTTTTAGTTGGGAATAAAAAAGAGGACGTGTCCTCTATTGTATGTACCTTCAGAAAAAGGACCGGCTAATTCCGTGCCAGCAGCCGCGGTAATACGGAAGGTCCAGGCGTTATCCGGATTTATTGGGTTTAAAGGGAGCGTAGGCGGATTATTAAGTCAGTGGTGAAAGACGGTGGCTCAACCATCGTTAGCCATTGAAACTGGTAGTCTTGAGTGCAGACAGGGATGCTGGAACTCGTGGTGTAGCGGTGAAATGCTTAGATATCACGATGAACTCCGATCGCGAAGGCAGGTGTCCGGGCTGCAACTGACGCTGAGGCTCGAAAGTGTGGGTATCAAACAGGATTAGATACCCTGGTAGTCCACACAGTAAACGATGTATACTCGCGGTTTGCGATATAATGTAAGCCGCCAAGCGAAAGCATTAAGTATACCACCTGGGGAGTACGCCGGCAACGGTGAAACTCAAAGGAATTGACGGGGGCCCGCACAAGCGGAGGAACATGTGGTTTAATTCGATGATACGCGAGGAACCTTACCCGGGCTTGAACTAAGAGTGACAGATTTAGAGATAGATCTTTCTTCGGACACTCTTGGAGGTGCTGCATGGTTGTCGTCAGCTCGTGCCGTGAGGTGTCGGCTTAAGTGCCATAACGAGCGCAACCCTTTTCCTTGGTTGCCATCAGGTAATGCTGGGCACTCCAGGGATACTGCCATCGTAAGATGTGAGGAAGGTGGGGATGACGTCAAATCAGCACGGCCCTTACGTCCGGGGCTACACACACGTGTTACAATGGGGGGTACAGAAGGTCGCTACCTGGTGACAGGATGCAAATCTTAAAAACCTCTCTCAGTTCGGATTGGAGTCTGCAACCCGACTCCATGAAGCTGGATTCGCTAGTAATCGCGCATCAGCCATGGCGCGGTGAATACGTTCCCGGGCCTTGTACACACCGCCCGTCAAGCCATGAAAGCCGGGGGTGCCTGAAAGCCGTGACCGCAAGGGTCGGCCTAGGGTAAAACTGGTGATTGGGGCTAAGTCGTAACAAGGTAGCCGTACCGGAAGGTGCGGCTGGAACACCTCCTTTCTGGAAGTTCAGTTACCTGGTTACTTGAATGGAAAAAAATGGTACAATCCAATAGATTGTCACCTATACTTCTCGCAATAGGTTATGATTTTTCCGATTATATAATCGGGGGATTAGCTCAGCTGGCTAGAGCGCTTGCATGGCATGC